>Ga0209207_1000648_pt1 | contig 19798 bp, 18 predicted proteins | sample SaghotsprinmetaG_FD_184140 | JGI IMG/M metagenome (GOLD analysis project Ga0209207, IMG submission 184140) | Hot spring microbial communities from South Africa to study Microbial Dark Matter (Phase II) - Sagole hot spring metaG (SPAdes) (version 3) | ecosystem: Environmental > Aquatic > Thermal...
CCGAGGCAGCGGCGCTGCTCGCCTGCCTCGATACCCGGCGCCTGCGTCACGTCGTGGCGGCGCATCTGAGCGAGAAGAACAATCGTCCGCATCTCGCGGCAACGGCCCTCGCCGGAGCGCTGGGCTGCGCGCCGCAGTGGATCGCCGTTGCCGGTCAGGTTGCGGGACTGGGTTGGCGCTCGCTGGCCTGACCGGCAGCCGCGGCGCGCGGATCCTGACCATAGAAGGCCGCCAGCAGACGATAGACGTCGGGATATTCGCCGTGCAGCGCCAGCGGTGTTTCGAAGAAGGCTTCGCTCATCACGGCGAAGAATTCGGCCGGACTTTCGCTCGCATAGGGATCGAGTGCGAAGTGGTCGAGGGTTGCAGCGGCTGCGTCAGCGCCACGAAAGTCAGCTTCATCGACACGGCGGCAGAAGTCTTCGTAGGCGGCGGTGAGAACGCGCTGCCATTCACGCCGGGACAGGCTCGCCGGCAGTGGCGGCAGGCCATCGGCGCAACCGTCGGCCATGTCCAGCTTGTGGGCGAATTCGTGAATGACGATGTTGATGCCGTCGGGGTGGCCGTCCTCCTCGAACCATGAAAGCAGCACCGGACCACCTTCCCAGGCTTCGCCGAGCACTACGTCGTCGTATTCATGCATGACGCCGTTTTCATCGACAATCTGTCGTGGTATGACGAAGTCACCAGGATAGACGATGATGCCCAGCCAACCGTTGTAACGTTCGAGACCCAGTTCGAGCACGAGCAGGCAGGCTTGCAGCGCGATCGACAGTTGCATCGCCAACGTGATGTCCAGACCTTGGGCGCCATGCCATTGTTTTTCGGCGATGAAGCGGCGGGCCAGGTCGCGTAGGCGCTGTCGCTGAGCCGGGCTCAGATGGGCGAGGAAGGGCAGGCGAGCCTCGGCCGCCTGCCATTGCGCCGCATCGATGCGGTCCGTGGTGGCGGTGAAGCGCTCGCGCCAGCGGCGCAGCAGGCCGATCATCGCTGCTGCGCACGCCGGCTAGCCAGCGCGATGCCACCGAAGATCAGTGCCATGCCCGCCAGGTGGTGCCAGGTCGGCCGCTCGTCGAGGAAAATCGCGGCGAGCGCGATGCCGAATACCGGCATGAGATGGAGGGTCAAGCCGGCCTGCGCCGGGCCGACGGCGGCGACGCCCTGGTTCCAGCAGACGAAGCCAAGCAGGGCGGCGAAGGCGCCGGTGTAGAAAATGGCCGCCCAGGCCGCCGGTTCGGCGTGCAGGCGCTGACCGGTAAGCCACTCCCAGGCGGCGAATGGGGTCAAGGCTACCGCGCCCACCAGCGCTAGGGCGGCGAGGAAGGCCAGTGGGTGCGCGGCCGGTCGGCGGTGCAGGCGCAGCGTATAGATCGCCCAGGACAGGACGGCCGCCAGGATCCACAGGTCGCCAGCATTGAAGTGGAGCGCGAGCAGCGTGGCCGGCTGACCGTGGGCCACGATCCACAGCACTCCGCTCGTCGAGGCGAGCAGGCCGGCGGTTTCGCCGGGCCGCAAACGGCGCTGCTGGCACAGCCAGCCGAGCAGGACGATGGCCATCGGGATGAAGGAGTTGATGAGCAAGCCGTTGGTGACCGTCGTCGTCTGCAGACCGATGTAGCTGCAGGCGTTGTAGCCGGCCGTGCCAGTGAGACCGAGCAGCAGCAGATCGCGCCAGCCAGCGAACAGCGCCTTGCCGTCGGTGCGCAGATGCGGCCAGGCGAAAGGCAGCACGAGCAGCAGCGCCACCCACCAGCGTGCCCAGGTGAGGGTCAGCGGCGGCACCAGGTCGCGCACGCCACGCCCGACCACCCAGTTGCCGGCCCAGAACAGATTGGCCAGCGCCAGCAGTAGCCAAGGAGGCAGGCGGTGGATCAAGGAGGTCAGGTCAGGATCGCGGCCGCCGACCGGCGACCGCTGTGAGCGGACTCATTCGACTTTGGCCTGGTTGCGCAGATCGAGGATGTGCTGCTCGACCATCTGTTGCTGCAGGCGGCGGGTGAGCTGCGGCTTGACCTCATCGAAGGTCGGGCTCTTCAGTTCGCGCGTCTCTTCCAAGCGAATGACGTGCCAGCCGAAATCGCTCTTCACCGGCTCTTTCGTGTATTGCCCCTTGCCCAGCTTGGTCATCGCCTCGGAAAAGGGCTTGACGAAGCTGGCCGGATTGGCCCAGCCCAGATCGCCGCCGCGCTCCTTCGAGCCCGGATCCTTGGACAGAGCCTTGGCCAGGTCCTCGAAAGACTCGCCTTTTTCGAGGCGAGCGATGGCCTGCTTCGCCTCTTCCTCGTTCTCGAGCAGGATGTGACGGCTGTGGTATTCCTTGTCGCCGAGCGTGGCACGGATCTTTTCGTATTCGGCCTTCAGCGCTTCTTCGCCGATCGGGTTCTTCTTGACATAGTCGTTGAGATAGGCGCCGATCAACACGCTCTGGCGCGCCAGTTCTATCTGGGCCTGGATTTCCGGCTTCTTGTCCATACCAACGCGCGCTGCTTCCTGCGATAGGATTTCACGCCGCACCAGCTCCTCACGGATGGCGTCGCGCAGTGCCGGCTGATCTTCCTGTCCCTGGGCCTTCTGGCCAGTGAGCATGGCATCGAAGCGGGCCTGCGGAATTACCTTGCCGTTGACTTTGGCATAGGGAGCGAATGGACCGGCGGCCTTGTCGGCCGCTGGTTTGGTCCCCTTGGCCGAGGCAGGCGTGGCCGCAAAGGCGAACAGGGCAGCAAGCGTGGCGGAGAGCAGCGTGCGTTTCATCGGTGAAGATTCCTTGAAGAGAATTGAAATTCCGGAACATTGCGCCGGGACGGTCAAGGGCCCGGCGGCGCAGCAACGAAGCATGTGTGGCGCGGATCATACACCAGGCCTCATCAGGCGCCGCTCAGCAGCCGCGCCTGAAGGCGATTCCGCTAAAGAGGGTGTCGCGCGCAAACGTCAGGCGGGAAAAACGCGCTTGAACGGACGCACGCTGACAGCACGGAACACTGCTGCGCGCACATAGGGATCTTCTTCGGCCCAGGCGCGCGCTTCAGCGAGCGAGTCGAACTCGGCGACGATCAGACTGCCACTGAAGCCGGCATCACCCGGATCGGGCGAGTCGATGGCCGGGAATGGTCCGGCGAGCAACAGGCGACCGGCTTCCTGCAACGCCTGCAGACGGGCCAGATGCGCCGGCCGGGCAGCGAGTCGGGCGGCCAGGCTGTCGGGGCGGTCCTTGCCGAGGATGACATACCACATCAGGCGCGCTCCTTGGGAATTTCCTCGGCATGGCGGGCGAGCACCACGCCCTGCGCCAGGATGAACAGCAGCATCAGGCCCATGGCGCCGAAGAGCTTGAAATTGACCCAGACATCGGTATCGAAATTGAAGGCGACGAACAGGTTCAGCACCCCCATGAGGGCGAAAAAGACGATCCAGGCGATATTGAGGCGCTCCCACAGCGGCTCGGGAAGACGGATCTGCTGTGCCATCATGGCGCGGATCAGGTTGCGGTCGAAAAACTGCCGTGCGATGAGCAGCACCGCGGCGAACAGCCAGTAGAGCACGGTCGGCTTCCACTTGATGAAGACCTCGTCGCGCATCAGCAGGGTCGTGCCGCCGAAGACGACGATCAGCGCCAGACTGACCCACAGCATGTTGTCGACCTTGCGCTGCCTGAGCCACACCCAGCCGATCTGGGCGGCCGTGGCGGCGATGGCCACCGCCGTGGCGACATAGATGTCGGCCAGCTTGTAGGCGGCGAAAAAGAGGATGACTGGAAAGAGATCGAAGAGGAGTTTCATCGCCGGCGATTATAGCCGTCCGCTGCGCCGGGCTCAGCGGCGGTGAATGATTCAGCCGCAGCTCCGCCGGTCGATCAGCGCCTGGGCCACCGTCGCGGCATCCGAGTATTCCAGCTCGCCGCCGACCGGTACGCCGCGGGCCAGACGGCTGACCTTCAGGCCGCGCGCCTGCAGCACCTCGCTCAGATAATGGGCGGTGGCTTCGCCTTCGTGCGTGAAATTGGTCGCCAGGATGACTTCCTTCACTTCGCCATCGCAAGCGCGCGCGATGAACTGGTCGAAGCCCAGTTCCTTTGGACCGATGCCGTCCAGCGGGCTGATACGGCCCATGAGCACGTAATAAAGGCCACGATAGGCCTGTGTCTGTTCGAGGACATTCAGATCTGTCGGCATTTCGACGACGCACAGCAGCGTCGGATCGCGCCCGCTGGCCGTGCAGCGGGCGCAGAGGGGCTCCTCGCTGAAGTTGTTGCAGCGCCGGCAGTGGTGCAGACGGGCCAGCGCGTCGTCGATCGCCCGTGCCAGACGGCTGGCGCCGGCACGCTGACGCTGCAGCAGGTGATAGGCGATGCGCTGTGCCGATTTCGGTCCGATGCCGGGCAGCGCGCGCAGCGCTTCGACCAGTTCGTCCAGTGGTGAGAGCGGATGCTTCATGATCCATCCACGGCCGGCTGCTCCCGGCTGGCCGGTTGCCCGTGACCGATTTGCCCGCGCAACCGGATGCCATGCTCGGCGGCAGGGCCGATTTGCGGCCGCCGATGCCGTGCCCAGCGGGCTGACTTTCGCTGCTGCCAGAACGATCGCTTTTCCGGGAATCTCGGCTCGCCGATGGCTGACATCCGCTCCGGCGCGGGTCCGGGGCGGGCTGTAGCAAAGGTGCTCATGCGAAGTTCAGAATGGCAGCTTCATGCCCGGCGGCAGTTGCAGACCGGCGGTAAAGGCGCCCATCTTTTCCTGCACGGTCGCCTCGGCGCGCCGGTTGGCATCGTTGAGCGCGGCGGCGACGAGGTCTTCCAGCATTTCGCGGTCATCCATCACCGACGGGTCGATGCTGACACGCTTGACGTCGTGCTTGCAGGTCATGATCACCTTGACCAGTCCGGCGCCGGACTGGCCCTCGACTTCCACTAGGGCCAGTTCCTCCTGCGCTTTGAGCATTTTTTCCTGCATCTGCTGGGCCTGCTTCATCAGCCCGGCCAGTCCGCCTTTCATCATCGTTGGTTCTCCTGAGACATGATACGGGGCGCACGCGCGGGCCGCCGGTGGGTGCAGCGGCGCGCATTCATGCATCGCATAAGGGATGAATCGTCGATTCGACGATCTCGGCATCGAACTGCTCGACCGCCGCGCGCACGAAGGCATCCGACTCGAACGCCGCCAGCGCCGCCGCATGGCGGGCCTGACGTCCGGCTTCGACACGCTCGCGCGGGGTCGTGCCTTCCGTGGCGGCGATGACCAGCTCGATCGGCGTGGTGCCGAAGTGGGCGCGCAGAGCCTCTTTCAGGCGATCGACGTCTGCCTTGCGGTCAGCGAGATGGGCATGTTCGGGGGCCAGACGCAAGACGATGGCTCTTCCGTTCGCGCCGTTCGCTTCGCCGTACTGCAGCGTGCAACGCTGGGCCAGCTGTTTGGCCAGGCCGGCCAACGGCAGCTGGCCGACCAGTGTGTGCCACTCTGGCAATGATGCCAGTGCCGGTGCCGTGGGCGCAGTCGGCGACGGCATGGCCGCGGCGGCAGGGCCGGGCGGTTTCGCCGCCGGCGGGCCGTAATCTTCCGCGGAGGGGGGCGGTGGCGACGGCATGGCCGAAGCGGCACGTGGGGCAGGCGGCCGCGACGCGGCGGCTGCCGGGGTTGCCGCCGGTGGGGCCGAGCAGGGCGGTGTCGCCGCCCGGGTGTGCGGATTACCGCCGTCGACCGGGGCGATGCGCATCGGTGCGCCTTCCAGTGGGCGGAAGGCGTGCAGGCGCAGCAGGGTCATGGTAAAGCCAGCATACTCGTCCGGCGCCAGGGCCAGCTCCTCGCGCCCGTGCAGGACGATCTGCCAGCACAGCTGCAGGAACTCATCGTCGAAGGCCGCCGCATAAGGCGCGAGACGGGCCTTTTCGTCCTCGTCGCCGAGCGCGCGCGGCGCCAGGCGCATCAGCGCGATGCGGTGCAGCAGTGTCGCCAGATCCTGCAGCGCCGAGTCGAAATCGAGACTGCGCGCTTCCATGGTCTCGGCGCAAGCCAGCATCGCCTCGATGTCGCCCGAGGCCAGGCCATCGAGGAGGGCATAGAGGTGGTCTTCGCCGATCGTGCCGAGCATCTCGCGTACGCCCGCTTCGCTGACCTGGCCGGCGCCGTGGGCGATGGCCTGATCGAGCAGCGACAGCGCATCGCGCATCGAACCCGCTGCCGCCTTGGCCAGTGGCCGCAGCGCCGCCGGCTCGAAGGCCACGCCCTCGGCGTGCAGCACGCGGGCGAGATGATCGACGATGGCCTGGGGCGGCATCTGCTTCAGATTGAATTGCAGGCAGCGCGACAACACCGTCACCGGGATCTTCTGCGGATCGGTGGTGGCGAGGATGAACTTGATGTGCTCCGGCGGCTCTTCCAGCGTCTTGAGCATCGAGTTGAAGGCCGAGTTCGACAGCATGTGCACTTCGTCGATGACATAGACCTTGAACCGGCCGCGCGTCGGCGCATAGGTCGCATTGTCGAGCAGCTGGCGCATTTCCTCGACACGTGTGTTCGTTGCCGCATCGACCTCGATCAGATCGACGAAACGGCCGCCATCGATCTCCACGCAGCTGGCGCACTGGCCGCAGGGGGTCGGAGTGATGCCGCTCTCGCAGTTCAGACACTTGGCCAGGATGCGGGCGAGAGTCGTCTTGCCGACGCCGCGCGTGCCGGTGAACAGGTAGGCATGATGCAGTCGCTGCCGTTCCAGCGCGTGGGTCAGCGCCTTGATGACATGTTCCTGCCCGACCAGCGAAGCAAAGGAACGTGGCCGCCATTTGCGGGCGAGAACCTGGTAGCTCATGGAGCGGGATTCTAGCCCGGTTGGCCGACCCGACCGGCTACAGGCGAGCGAATTCGTTCTTTTGCCTCATGAAGGTGCATCGCGGCGTGGCGCGGCGCGATGCGCCCGCGCCTTTCTCCAAAGCCTTTCCGATGCGGCGATCGGCTAGAATTTGCCGCCATGTCGCCCGCTTGCTTCCCCTATCCACTCGTCCGTCCGCTGCTGTTCGCGCTCGCGCCCGAGACCGCCCATGAGCTGGCCATCGCTGCGATGCGCACGGCCGGCTGGCTCGGCGTGTTGCCGGCGGCAGAGCCATGGCCGGATACGCCCGCCGTGCTGATGGGGCTGACTTTCCCCAACCGCATCGGTCTGGCCGCCGGGCTGGACAAGAATGGCGAAGTGATCGACGCGCTCGCCGGCTGGGGGTTCGGTTTCCTCGAGGTCGGCACTGTCACGCCGCGGCCACAGCCGGGCAATCCAAAACCGCGCCTGTTCCGGCTGCCCGAGGCCGAGGCGATCATCAACCGCATGGGCTTCAACAATCACGGCGTCGACGCCGTGCTCGCCAACGTGCGGGCGGCGAAGTTCCGCGGCATCCTCGGCATCAACATCGGCAAGAACTTCGATACGCCGATCGAACGGGCGGTGGACGACTATCTCGCCTGCCTCGACAAGGTCTATGCCGTGGCGAGCTATGTCGCAGTGAACATCTCCAGCCCGAACACGCAGAATCTGCGCGCGCTGCAGGAGGCGTCGGCCTTCGATGCCTTGCTGATCGCACTCAAGCGGCGTCAGGCGGAACTGGCCGAAAAGCATGGCCGCCATGTGCCCATTCTGCCGAAGATCGCGCCCGATCTTGATGAGGCGCAGATTCAGGCCATCGCCGATGCGCTGCGCCGCCATCGTCTCGACGGCGTCATCGCCACCAACACGACGCTCGCCCGTAGCGGCATCGAGCACCTGCCGCAGGCCAAGGAAACCGGCGGTCTTTCCGGCCGGCCGTTGTTCGAACGTTCGACGGCGGTGCTGCGCCAGCTCGCCGCTGCCCTGGGGGGAGAGTTGCCGATCATCGCTGCCGGCGGCGTGCTCGACGGCGCGATGGCGCGGGCGAAGATCGAGGCCGGCGCGGCCTTGGTGCAAATATATTCCGGCCTGATCTTTCGCGGGCCGGCGCTGGTGCGGGAATGCGTCGCCGCGACGCGCCAGTCGGCCTGAGCCGACGTCCAGCCTGATTTCCCGCGCCCGGCGGTTCGGCCGGATGCCTTTCCGTTTCCCGCTTTCCATCGCGTATGCCCGAAGCCAACAAGCCGCATCTCGTCCGCTACATCGTGATCGGGTTTTTTACCCTGGCACCGCTTTGGGTCACCTGGCTGGTGTTCGATTTCCTGCTCGGTCTGCTGGCGCAGGCCGGCACGCCGCTATTGCACGCCGCGGCCGGGCTGATCGCGCCTTTTTCGTCCACGCTCGCCGGCTGGCTGCACGATTCGATGCTGCAGAAGCTGATCGCCACCCTGCTGACGCTGGGCATGCTCTATGGCGTCGGCGTCTTTGCTTCACAGGTGCTGGGTCACCGCATCATCGAGGCGATGGAGGCAATGCTCGGCCGTTTGCCACTGGTACAGACCATCTATGGCGGCACCAAGCGCTTCCTGCTCAGCCTGCGCCAGCCGCCGGTCGGCGGCCAGCGCGTCGTGCTGATCAGCTTTCCGACGCCGGAGATGAAGGCGGTCGGTCTGATCACCAAAGTCATCCACGATGTCGATGGCGGCCGGCAGCTCGCGGTCGTCTATGTACCGACCTCGCCGAATCCGACCTCAGGTTACATCGAGATCGTGCCGCTCGAAGAGGTCGTGCAGACCGACTGGACGGTCGAGGAGGCAATGAGTTTCGTCATGACCGGTGGCGCCAACGCGCCGGAGTCGGTACGGTTCGACAACCGGTCGTCGTCGACGGTTTCGCCGGGCTGATTCGAGTTCCGTTCAAAGGGTTGGACGATTGAGACCGGGCGCTGTGGAAGCGGACTATCCTCTGGTCGCGGCCGCTGCGCGATAGCTCTTTGCTCGCGGCTTTCTTCGGCTCCGTATTGCTTGCCCAGGACGGTAACGGGAGAATGGCGGCGCGCAAGAATCGCGCGCATGATTTCAATCACATCCTGATGACTTTCGCCGTTGGCCGCGGCAGGATAAACCGCGGTAAGCTGTGTTTTTTTCTTCGAACGACGCACCACCATGTCCGACCCCTCCCCGCTCCGCCTATTCATCGTCGATGACGAAGCTTCCGAGCGTATGATCGCTGCCTTTCCCTTCGATGGGGAGGCTTTCCGCATCCGCGAGTGTGCCAGCGGGGAGGAATGCCTGGCCGCGCTCACCGAGCGGCCCGACGTCATCCTGCTCGATGTCGAGATGCCGGGCATGGATGGCATCGCCACCTGCCGGGCGCTGCGCGCGGCCGGCGAAGAGCGCGCCCATGTCATCTTCGTTTCGGTGCACAACGATCTGGAAACGCGGCTGCGCGCCTACGACGCCGGCGGCAACGATTATGTCGTCAAGCCGTTCTCGCCGGCCGAGCTGGCGCAGAAGGTGGCCGTGGCGCGCGAACTGCTCGAACGCGAGAAGGGCCTCGAGAGCCAGATCGAACAGGCGGCGCGCACGGCTTTCACCGCCATGTCGTCGATGGGCGAGCTGGGGGTCGTGCTGCAGTTCCTGCGCGCCTCGTTCGCGGTCGAGTCGCTGTCAGAACTGGCCAGCGAGCTGATGCAGGCGTTGCAGCAGTACATGCTCGACGGACTGGTCGAACTGCGCCTGGCGGAGCATTGCTGGCGTGCTTCCAGCCAGGGCGAGTGCACTCAGATCGAGTTGTCCATCTTGTCGCACGCCCGCGGCATGGGACACACCTTCCAGTTCCGTGACCGCATGGTCATCAACTATTCGGCCATCACGCTGCTCGCCTCGCGTCTGCCGCTCGACGTTCCCGACCAGCTTGGCCGGCTGCGCGACAACCTGGCCATCCTGGCCGAGGGCGCCAATGCGCGCCTTGCCGCGCTGGCCAGCGAGATGGCCCGGCAGACCCAGACTCAGGCGGTGGTGCATGCGCTCGCCGACCTGTCGGTCGTGCTGGAGTTGATCGAGCGCCAGCAGGGCGAGAACCGGCTGCGCGCACTGGAAATGATCCAGCAACATGTCGATGAGCTGGAGCGTTCTTTTGCCCATCTCGGCTTCAGCCAGCAGCAGGAAGAAGCCCTCAGCCAGATGGCGCGCGGCATGGCCGATCAGGTCGGCCGCCTGCTCGGCGAGGATAGGGCGATCAGCGACCGCCTGCATGGCGTCATCGACCGTTTGCGGCAGATCGTCCGACTGAACTGAACATCGGCGGGCGATGCGCCGGAACTCCGGGGCGAGAGCGCAGCACTTTCGCGGGCGACGCAAGGCGCGTCTGGCCGGGGAGCATGCACGGCTGACGGCGCGCGAATTGCAAGCGGTGTCGCGCGCCGTGCCCGAGGTCCTCTTCCGCCTCGCCGTCGATGGCCGCATCGCCTGGGCGAACGATCTGGCCGGCATCATCTGCGATCTGGCGCCGGCTGAACTGTCGGGCCGGCCGTTCTCCGCCCTGTTTCCGCCGGCCGAGCGCGAGCGCGTGCAGGGCATGCTGCACACGGCGTGCAGCGAGGGCGCGGCGGAAATCGAGGCGCCGCTGCTCACCGGCAGCGGCCCGCGCGTGCATCAGTTCCGCGCCGTCCACGTCACGGCCGGCAAGGCGCCGCCTTTCCTCGTCCTCTCCGGGCGCGACGTCAGCGAACACGTCGCTTCGCTGGCGGCGCTGTCGGCTTCGCGCAATCTGCTGCGCACGGTGATCGAGACGATTCCGATGCGTGTTTTCTGGAAGGATCTCGATTCACGTTATCTCGGCTGCAATCAGGCCTTCGCCCGCGATGCCGGGCTCGCCGGTCCCGAAGATATCGTCGGCCGTCTCGATTACGAGCTGTCCTGGCGCGATCAGGCGGCGCTCTACCGCGCCGACGACTGGCTGGTCATGCGCCTCGGTATCCCGAAGCTGGCCTACGACGAGCCGCAGACGACACCATCGGGCGAGACCATTTGGCTGCGCACCTCGAAGGCGCCGCTGCGCAACGCCGAGGGCAAGGTCATCGGCCTGCTCGGCGTCTATGAGGACATCACCGAGCAGCGCCAGGCCCGCGAGGCGCAGCAGGAACTGGCGCTCTTTCTGCGTCAGACGCAGCGCATCGCCCATCTCGGCGGCTGGAAGGCCAACCTCGAGCGCAACGAAGTGAAATGGACCGAGGAGGTCTTTCATCTCGTCGGCCTTCCGCCCGAGCGACCGCCGGTCAGCCTCGACGAAGGTCTGCGTTACTACGCGCCCGAATGCCTGCCGGCGGTGCGCGCCGCGCTCGAGCGCGCCTGGCGCGAGGGCACGCCATTCGCGATGGAGGTGGAGATGATCGCTGCCGACGGCCGGCGCTTCTGGGCCGAGCTGCGCTGCATCGGCCGTGTCGAGCAGGAAGGAGGAAACTGGCTGCTCGGCACCTTCCAGGACATCAGCGAACGCATCGAGGCGCAGCGCGAGATGCTGCGCGCCAACGAAGCGGCCGATGCTGCCAATCGCGTCAAAAGCGAATTCATCGCCAATGTCTCGCATGAGATCCGCACGCCGCTCAACGCCATCCTCGGCCTGGCGCAACTGGGCTTGCGCAAGAGCCGTGGCCGGCAAATCGCTGCCACGTTCGAACAGATCCTGCATTCGGGCCGTCTGCTGCTCGGCCTGATCAACGATGTGCTCGACTTTTCGAAAATCGAAGCCGAGCGCCTGACCGTGGAGCGCATCGAATTCGATCCGGGCGAGACCATCGACCGCGCCGTCGATCTCACGGCCGTCCAGGCCTATGCCAAAGGACTGGATTTCCGGGTCGACGAGGACGTACGGCTGCCAGCGCGCCTGATCGGCGATCCGCTGCGCCTATCGCAGGTGCTGGTCAATCTGCTCGCCAATGCCGTCAAGTTCACCGACCACGGCCGGATTGCGCTGCGGGTGCGCCGCGATGGCGCCGCGCTGCTCTTCGAGGTGAGCGATACCGGCATCGGCATAGACCAGGCGGTGCAAAAACGGCTGTTCCAGCCCTTCGTCCAGGCCGACAGCTCGACGACGCGCCGCTTCGGTGGCACGGGGCTGGGACTGGTGATCAGCCGGCGGCTGGTCGAACTGCTCGGCGGCGACATCGCCGTGCACAGTGTGCCGGGGCAGGGCACGACGATGAGCGTGCGTCTGCCGCTGACCGCCGGGACCGAGGCGGGTCGGGAGGATGTTCAAGGCCGCTCGCTGGCACTGGGCGGCCTCGATCCCGATGAAGCCTGGCGGGTCAGGATGGGGTTGAGCGCGCTGGCGGCGGAGGTCGTCATCCTGCCGCCGGAGGAGGCCTTCGCTGGTGGTAGCGACGAATTGCGCCTCGTCGATGCCGCGCTGGCGGCAGCCGAGCCGTGTGCGGCGCTGGCCTTGCTGCAGCGCGGTCACCGTTTGGCGTTGCTGTATACGCCGGGACAGGAGCCGGTGGTGGCCGACGAGATCGTCGCCCGCAGCCTGCGTCTGGATCGACCGTTGCGCTGGCGGCAACTGCTGGCGGCCTGTCGGCTCGATCCGGCCAGCGCGCGGGCCGCCGACGACAGTGCGCCGCGCCTAGCCGGCCTGCGCGTGCTGGCGATCGAGGACGATGCCGCCAACCGCCTGGTGCTGCAGGAATTCCTACTGCAGGAGGGCGCACGACCCACCTTGGTCGAGCACGGTCTCGCCGCCTGCGCCCGGCTACTCGACGAAGGCCCTTCGGCCTACGATCTGGTCATCACCGACATGCAGATGCCGCACATGGACGGCTTCGAGACGGCGCGCCGACTGCGCGTTTTGGCGCCCAATCTGCCGGTGCTTTGCCTGACCGCGCATGCGTCGCTCGAGGAGCGGGCGCGCTGTCGGGCGGTGGGGGTCGAGGAAGTGGTGACCAAGCCGGTCGATATCGCGACGCTGGTCGCTGCCATCCGGCGCTTGCTGCCGGCTAAACGGCATACAAACGGCGCCGCCGCGCCGGCGCCGGTGCCGGCGACGGCGGCCGGCATCGACTGGCCGGGCTTGCGGGCGCGCTTTTCCGACCGCAGCGATTTCATCGCCCAGCTGCTGCACACGGTGCTGGAGCAGCATCGCCAGACGCCGGCACGGCTGCGCGCCGCCATCGGCGCCGGCGATACGGCGACGCTGCTCGCCCTCAGCCATAAGCTCGCCGGCATCGGTGGCAATCTGATGGCGATGACACTGGCTAGCCTGGCCCGTCGTACCGAAGAAGCGGTGCGCAGCGCCTCGCCCGAACTGGCCGGTTGGGCCAGCCAGCTGGCCGACGAACTGCAACGGGTGCTCGACGAGCTGGCCGCGCACGGCGAAGGCCGGTGATCCTGCCGCGCAAGGCGTTCCTGCGCCGATCGATCGTTTCCCGAGCAGGTTTTGCGACGAAAACGGCCGACCAGCGTCCGGACGCTGGCCATCGTTCGCATCGCCGCCGCCGCGGATTTAACGCGCTTCGTCATCAGGCACGAAATTCAGCACCTTGCCGTTGATGCAATAGCGCTTGCCGGTCGGCGGCGGGCCGTCGTCGAAAACATGGCCGAGATGGATGCCGGAACTGGCGCTGCGCACCTCGATGCGCCTCATGCCGTGCGAGGTGTCCAGATGAAAGCTCAGCGCGCCTTCGACCGGAGCGAAGAAGCTCGGCCAGCCGCAGCCGCTGTCGTACTTCGTCTCGCTCCGGAACAACGGCGCGCCGGTGATCGGATCGACGAAAGTGCCGGGCCGCTTCTCGCCGAGGTGGGCGCCGGTGCCGGGGCGCTCGGTGCCCTGCTCGAAGGCGATGCGCCGCTGCTCGGAATCGAGCAGGTAAAAACCCAGCCAACGCCAGAAGCGGGTGCGGTCGCCATCGTAGCCGGTGAAGCGGGTCACCTCCTTGCCACGCTCGAACAGCACGACGGTCGGTGTGGCGCACAGGGGTTGCTCCAGTGTCCAGCCGGCGGGGGGCTGCGGGCTCCGGGTGCGCGCCACCGCACCTGCGGATCGCCAGTGGTCGAGAATTTCCGCCTCGAAGTGCTGACAGGCTGGGCAATCGTCTGCTGCGAAGACGATCAGTTGGCGCGCGAAATCCAGCGCGGGCGCAGCGAGTGCATCGCCGCCGGTCGGCAGTGCGGCCGTCTCGTCGGCGACGGGATCGGCGGTTCCCTTCCGGCTGCAGTCGGAGTCCGGGTTTTTCTTCATGGATTGCTGACTCCAGCCTTTCCCTATGGAAAGCATCTTATCGAAGCCGGATGCGACGGTGGGCGAACTGGCGATGACTGGCATCCAGCTTTCGCGGAAGAGTGGCGCTCCGCCGCTGCGAGAAGGCCTGGATGCGGCAGGCGGGTACGAAAGTCAGCCCGGTGGGCACGGCGTGACCTCCTCTGGGGCCCAGGGCGCAGACTTCGTTCGTTTCGCCCTGGCCTTCGTCATCATCCTTCGGACCGTGGTCATCGGTGGCGGTCGCGGTCAGGGTGAGGCGTGCTATGCTCGCCGGCCCGCGACGCAGCGGGCCCGTGCGCGCAGCGCCCGCTGGCGGCTGGAATATCTGGGGCTCCCCTTTTCTGGAGTGATCGACGCATGGTTTCGGTGGTGCATGCCTTGCCCGATTCGGGGGTCGATGAGCAGGTGCGCGCGCGGCTGCTCGCCGGGCTGGACGAACCGGCGAGCGAGCGCGTCGCTCATGCCTGGCACTGGGCGCACGAACTGTATGGCGAGCGGCGGCTCGGTACCGGCGAACCGTGTCTGCCCCACGCCATCGGTATGGCGTTGCAGCTGGCCGCTCTCGATCTCGATGGCGACAGCCGCATCGCGGCGCTGCTTTTTGCCGCCCACGACCATCTGCCGGCGGCGCGCGAGGCGCTGACCGACGAATATGGCAGCCACGTCGCGGCGCTGGTCGATGGCCTACACCGACTAAAAGGGCTGCATCCGCTGATGCGCGCCGCTGCCCAGCGGGGCGAGAGCGTGCGCGCGCAGGCTGAAGTCCTGCGCAAGATGCTGCTGGCGATGGCCAACGACATTCGCGTCGTTCTGCTGCGTCTGGCCTCACGCACCCAGACGCTGCGTTGGTTCACCGATCACGACGTCGAGGAGCGGCGCGAGCTGGCGCGTGAAAGCCTCGAAATCTACGCGCCGCTGGCCAATCGGCTCGGGGTCTGGCAGTTCAAGTGGGAGCTGGAGGATCTGTCTTTCCGCTTTCTCGAACCGGAGACCTACCGGCGCATCGCGCACATGCTGGACGAAAAGCGCGTCGAGCGCGAGTCCTTCATCGCCCAGGCCATCGCGCGCCTGAAAGAGGAACTGGCCAAGGCGCAGATCGAGGGCGAGGTCTATGGCCGGCCGAAGCACATCTACAGCATTTGGAACAAGATGCGCGCCAAGAATCTCGACTTTAACGAGGTTTATGACGTGCGGGCGCTGCGTGTCATCGTGCCGACGGTGCGCGACTGCTATACCGCGCTCGGACTGGTGCATGCGCTCTGGCAGCCCATCCACGGCGAGTTCGACGATTACATTTCGCATCCGAAGGGCAACTACTACCGCAGCTTGCATACCGCGGTGCTCGCCGACGATGGTCGCGCGCTCGAGGTGCAGATCCGCACGCCCGAGATGCACCATCATGCCGAGCTCGGCGTCGCGGCGCATTGGCGCTACAAGGAGGCCGGTGCGCCGGTGCGCGCCGAATCGGATTACGACGAAAAGATCGCCTGGCTCAGGCAGCTGCTGTCCTGGCGCGACGAAATCACCGATTCGGCGGCCTGGGTCGAACAGTTCAAGCGCGCGGCACTGGATGAGACAATCTATGTTCTGACGCCGCAAGGACAGGTCATCGATCTGCCGCGCGGTGCGACGCCGGTCGATTTTGCCTATCGCCTGCATACCGATCTCGGCCACCGCTGTCGTGGCGCGCGCGTCGATGGCCAGCTCGTGCCGCTGAATACGCCGCTCGACAACGGCCAGTGCGTCGAGATCCTCGCCGCCAAGAGTGGCGGGCCGTCGCGCGACTGGCTCAATCCCGGCTATCTGGTCTCGTCGCGGGCGCGGCTGAAGGTGAAAAACTGGTTCACCGCCCAGCAGGAACAGGCCATGCTGACCCAGGGACGCGCCTGGGTCATGCGTGAGTTGCAGCGCGATGGCGCGACGCAGGCCAATGTCGAGGAGCTGGCGCATCGCCTCGGCTTCAAGAACAGCGAGGCTCTTTTCCTCGCTGCGGCGCGCGGCGAAGTCGGATCGCGTGCCGTGCAGGTGGCGCTGTTCGGCGTCATCGAAACGTCCACCGAGCCGGAGATCCAGACCCATCACCCCAAAACGGGTGGCGAGGCGCAGGTGCTGGTGGTCGGCGTCGACCGCCTGCTCACCCAGCTCGGCCGCTGCTGCAAGCCGGCGCCGCCCGATGCCATCGCTGGCTTCGTCACGCGTGGCAAGGGGGTGTCGGTGCATCGCGTCAAGTGCGCGAATTTCCGCAACATGGCGGCGCGCAACCCGGAGCGGGTGATCGAGGCGCAGTGGGGCGGCGGCAGCGACAAGCAGCTTTACGCCGTCGACATCGCCATCGAGGCCAGCGACCGTCAGGGCCTGTTGCGCGATATCTCCGACGTGCTGTCGCGCGAGAAGATCAACGTCACCGCGGTGCGCACCCAGTCGCGCGGCGGCGATGCGATCATGGGTTTCACGCTCGAGTTGTCCGGCTTGCCGCAGTTGCAGAAGGTGCTGACGGCGATCCGCGAAGTGCCGGGCGTGCGGCGCGCGATGCGCCGGTGAGGGCATCGCCGCCATGGGACCGCGCAACAGCTTACCAGCGCTCAGTCGAGCTGCAGCAACAGACCCTTGAGATACTCGCCCTCGGGAAAGGCGAGGTCGATCGGGTGGTCGGCGCCGGCGGCGAGCTGGCGCACGATGCGGGCGTCGCGGCCGGCAGCGCAGGCCGCTTCGGCGACGATGCGCCGGAACAGCACCGCATCGATGCCGCCGGAGCAGGAGTAGGTCATTAGCAGGCCGCCGGGGGTGAGCAGGCGGCAGGCGAGCAGGTTGATGTCCTTGTAGGCGCGCGCCGCCGCCTTGGCGTGGCCGACCGAAGGGGCGAACTTCGGCGGATCGAGGACGATGACGTCGAAGCGCTCGCCGGCCGCCTTCAACGCGCGCAACTCGTCGAAGACATTGGCGCAGCGCCAGTGTGCCCGGCTGGCGTCGAGCGCCGGATTGAGCGCCAGATTGGCCTCGGCGCGCGCCAGCGCCGGTGCCGAGCTGTCGATCGACAGCACCTCGCGTGCGCCACCGGCGAGCGCGTGCAGCGTGAAGCCGCCGGTGTAGCAGAAGCCGTTGAGCACCCGCCGGCCGGAGACATGTCCGGCCAGCAGATGGCGGTTGGCGCGCTGGTCGAGATAGAAACCGGTCTTGTGGCCGCCGACGATGTCCACGGCCATGCGAATGCCATGTTCCTCGATGATCGGCTCGCCGGCCGGCGCCTCGCCGTGCAGCCAGCCGGTGCGCGCCGCGAGACCTTCGAGGCGGCGGGTGTCGGCATCGGAACGCTCGTAGATACGCCGGCAGTCGGCGAACCGGAGCAGCGCACCGACCAGCGCCGTCCGCCAGCGCTCGCCGCCGGCGCTGTTCAGTTGCAGCACCACCGTGTCGTCGTAACGGTCGGCGACGATGCCGGGCAGACCGTCCGACTCGCCGTGGATCAGGCGCAGGCCGTGGCCGGGAGCGAATTCGCCGGCCAGTTCGGGCAACGCCCGCCGACGTTCGATGGCCGCCGCGACGCGCTGGCGGAAGAAGGTGTCGTCGATGCTGCGTCCCGGGTCGAAACTCCAGACGCGCGCCCGGATCTGCGAACTCGGGCTGTAGGCGGCGCGCGCCAGCAACTTGCCGCCGGCGACGACATCGACCGTATCGCCGCTGCGTGCCCGGCCCTCGATCGCCTTGACCGCGCCGGCGAACAGCCAGGGATGACGGCGGTGCAGCGAGCGTTCCTTGCCCGGCGCGAGGATCAGGCGGGCGCTCATCGGTTGGGCCGCCGTAACGCCGTGCCGGCGGGACTAACTTTCGCCACCGGCGTGCGCCGGGGACGAGGCGGCCGGGGGGCAATCACTTCCTTTTCACTTCCTTTTCGCCCGTGGATGGGCCGCATCATAGACCTTGGCCAGATGTTGCCAGTCGAGGTGGGTGTAAATCTGCGTCGTGGCGATGCTGGCGTGGCCGAGCAGCTCCTGGATGGCGCGCAGATCGCCGGAGGATTGCAGCAGATGCGAAGCGCAGGCGTGGCGCAGCATGTGGGGGTGGACATGGACCGGCAAGCCCTGGCGACGGGCGAGCTGGTCGAGGCGCCGGGCGATGCCGCGCGTCGACAGCCGACCGCCACGGCGATTGACGAACAGCGCCTGCTCGTCCTGATTCGCCATCTGCGCCCGTGCCGGCAGCCAGGCGGCGATGGCGGCGCGCGCCTTGCTGCCCACCGGCACGATGCGTGTCTTGGCGCGTTTGCCGGTGACGCGCAGTTCGTCGCCGTCGGCGAGGGCGTCGACGTCGAGCGAGGCCAACTCGGCCAGACGCAGACCGGAGGAATAGAGCAGTTCGGCTATCGCCTGATCGCGCAGCGTCAGCCGGTCGTCGTCGCCTGCTTCCTCGTGGCCGTCGCCGCCATCGAGCAGCGCCTGAGCCTGGTCGACCGAAAGCGCCTTCGGCAGCGGCCGGCCACGGCGGGGCGCTTTCAGGCCGGCGCAAGGATCGCTGGCGATCGCTGCCTGAGCGAGCAGCCAGCGATAGTAGGCCCGCCAGCCGGAAAGAATGCGCGCCAGCGACGAGGGCGCCAGTCCGCGCTGGTGCAGGCGCATCAGCGCCCGGCCCAGTTCGTGACCGGTGAGGCCGTGCAGCGGCCGTTCTTCGCCGACCGCTTCGGCGAGCAACTGCAGATCGTGGCGGTAGGCGCGCAGCGTTGCCTCGCTGCCCCGGCGCTGGCTTTGCAGCTCGGCGAGGAAGCGCTCGACATCCGGAATGCGCGAGGAGGCATCCATACGCTGAACCGCCTGCCGTCTTTTCGCCCGTTCAGGCGAGGACGCGCTGCAATGCGGCGGCCGACATCTCACCGATGCGTTCGAGATACATCGTGCCCATTTCGGGATAGAAGCGGTGTGGCTCCTCGCTGCCCAGCACGAGCAGCCCAAAGCACGGGCCCCAGGCTTCGGTGCCCTTGCCGGTTTCGCGCAGTGGCATCAGCGCCAGCGAGCGGATATGCGTGCCGCGCTCGCCGAACCAACCCACAACCGGCTGGCCGCTGGCCGGGCCGCAGTACGGCCGAGCGAGCGCCGCGACCTGTGCGCGGATGTCGTCGGCCACCGGCGCGAACTCGGCGCCTTCGCCGCTGCCGCGTCCCCACAGCCGCACGGTGACGTGCGGCACGGCAAAGGCGCCGCCGAGATGGGCATAGATGGCGCGCAACACGCCGGGCAGATCGCCGGCGACAGTGAGGGCGAGCGACAGGCGATGCGCCTTTTCGGCGATCGCATCGTTGTCCTCGCCGAAGCTGATTAGCTCGGCCAGTTTGGCCTCGAGCTGGCGCACCTTCTCGCGCAGCATGAACAGCTGTTTTTCGGTGATCGAGATCGCTCGTCCGGCGTGCGGGTCGGGAATGGTGACCAGCATCAGCAGTTCGGCATACCGGTCGAAAAATTCCGGATGTTCGTGCAGGTAGCGCACAATGTCTTCCGGGCTCATGTCCTTCATAGAACCTCCGCAAGGAAACCCGCGATTTCAATCGCGGGAGGAATTGTGGGTGCGCGAAGCGTACCATGTGGTGTCAACTGCGGCGCATGGTTGATGTCGTCACGAACCGCAATTGCGTCTATCAAACAGCCTACCATGTGATCTGGTGTCCGAAGTATCGGCGCGATGTGCTGACCGGAACGGTCGCGGGGGAAACAGGGGG
>Ga0209207_1000653_pt1 | contig 19685 bp, 32 predicted proteins | sample SaghotsprinmetaG_FD_184140 | JGI IMG/M metagenome (GOLD analysis project Ga0209207, IMG submission 184140) | Hot spring microbial communities from South Africa to study Microbial Dark Matter (Phase II) - Sagole hot spring metaG (SPAdes) (version 3) | ecosystem: Environmental > Aquatic > Thermal...
GCGATGGACGAAGGTTTACGCTTCGCAATCCGTGAAGGTGGCCGCACAGTAGGTGCTGGTGTAGTATCTAAAGTATTAGCGTAATAGCTACTTACTGATTAAAGGGCCCTTCGGGGCCCTTTTTTGTTTGTTATTATTCTGCTAAACATTCTCCTTAAACCAATATCTGCATCTGTGCAAAGACGACAATACGCGTATTGTTCTCTCTACATATGTTGGCCAGTTCTAGAAAGCAAAATTTAAACAACCGTTTGAATTAATTTGTCCTACGTGTTAGAACAACACATCGTACCAGATGGAGAGTCACCATGAGCCACTACCAAGCACCGTTAGTCGATATGTACTTTAATCTCTTTGATCTTTGGCAAGTTCAAAAATTTTGGGAACAAACACCATCTTTTAATGAGATGTTAGATCAAGATACCGCGGCAGCCATTCTTGAAGAAGCCTCCAAGGTCGCTGTTGAGTTGATAGCGCCACATTCTCAAAAGGCTGATCATCAGGGTGTAAAATGGTTGGCGGGAGAAGTAACGACTCCTGATCATTATAAGAGTTGTTACCAGCAGCTTTGTGAGGGTGGATGGACGGGGCTCGCAGGTGACCCGCAGTATGGTGGTATGGGGATGCCGAAAGCGCTTGCTAGCATGTTTGAAGAAATGTTATGCAGTGCAGATATAGCGTTTTCTCTATATTCGGGTCTGACGGCCGGCGCTTGTGTAGCCTTGCATCAGCATGCTGATGAAGTGACGAAATCAATCTATCTTCCAAAACTCTACAGTGGCGAGTGGTCGGGAACTATGTGCCTTACAGAGTCCCACGCTGGTTCGGATCTCGGCATCATGCGTACTCAGGCAACACCAATTGAAGGTGGGTGTTTCAGTGTTACCGGGAGTAAAATCTTTATCACTGCAGGTGAGCACGATTTAACCTCTAATATTATTCATTTGGTATTAGCGAAGTTGCCAAATGCACCTGCAGGTAGCCGCGGTATTTCACTTTTTTTAGTACCCAAATTTTTGGTTAATGCTGATGGAACTTTAGGCAAGCGCAATAACGTAAGCTGCGGTTCCGTCGAGCACAAGATGGGGATCCATGCCTCTGCCAGCTGTGTGATGAACTTTGACGGCGCGATTGGTTATCTGATTGGTGAGCCTCATAAGGGACTTGCCTGCATGTTTACGATGATGAACTACGAGAGACTTGCAATGGGGAGTCAAGGCCTCGGCGCTGCCGAGCGCGCATATCAAAATGCGCTGATTTACGCTAAAGAGCGTTTGCAGGGTAGAACGACTAGTAAAGATGCCAATAAAGCAGATCCTATTCTTGGACACCCTGATGTGCGCCGGATGATGTTAAACATGAAAGCTATCAATGAAGCTGGGCGTAGCTTTTCAGTGTATGTAGCGCAACTTCTGGATGAGGCTAAATATGCAGGTGACAAAAAGGCAGAAGCTCGAGCAAATTTATTAACTCCGGTAACCAAAGCTTTTATGACGGATCGTGGCCTTGAAGCCTGTGTTACTGCCCAGCAGGTATATGGTGGCCATGGTTACATTCAAGAATGGGGTATGGAGCAGCTGGTGCGTGACGTGCGGATCGCTCAAATTTATGAGGGAACGAATGGCATTCAGGCGCTCGATTTTGCCGTTCGCAAAATTGCAGCTGATAATGGCGAAGTTCTGAATGAAATGTTAGCCGACATTTCAAAGAACTTAGTTAGCAGACCAAATTTAACACTTTCAAATCTATTGGATGAGTATAAAAACCTGGTCGCCGAATTATTACTTACTGGCAAAAAAGATCCGCAATTACTACCCGCGGTAGCTTGTGACTTGCTGGACTTGTCCGGGTACTTATTCTATGGGTATATGTGGCAACAAACATTAGCTGCGCTAGATCCATCAAAACATAGTAAAGAGTTCATCAAAAGTAAGCAGTTGACTGCGCGGTTTTACTTTGACCGAGTCATGCCAAAAGCTCAGGGAATAATTGCAGTCATACGTCAGCCAATAGACTCACTCATTGAAATGAGAGATGAGTTATTCTAATTGACTGTCCTTTGAGCATACGCTCCCGTTGTGTATGCTCAAATTATCAACATACTCTTGTGTTTCCGGTTCAGTTGAGTATAATGCGCGGCCGGTCAGTTTTAATGACGGGTGCTCTGGTCAGACGCCAGCTTATAGCTGGGTAGTGGCCAAGCAACTACAGTGCCCCCGATTGGGGGGCAAACGTAACATGGTGCAATTGCATTCCCTAGTTAATTAGGTGATTGCTCTTGTTTATTTTTGCTCTTTTTTGCTCTTTGAGGCTTTGGTTTATGAGTAATCAAAGGATTCGCATCCGTCTGAAAGCGTTCGATCACCGTTTGATCGATCAGTCAACTATGGAAATCGTTGACACAGCTAAGCGTACGGGCGCACAGGTTCGTGGTCCTATTCCACTTCCTACTCGCCAGGAACGTTTCACTGTATTGATTTCTCCTCACGTCAATAAAGATGCACGTGATCAGTACGAAATCCGTACCCACAAGCGTTTAATCGACATCGTTGAGCCAACTGAGAAAACTGTTGATGCTCTGATGCGTTTAGATCTGCCTGCTGGCGTTGACGTTCAAATCAGCCTGGGCTAATCAGACAGGTTTTTAGAGAGGTTTAGGATATGGCTATCGGTCTAATCGGTCGTAAAGTGGGCATGACTCGCATCTTCACTGAAGATGGCGTATCAATCCCAGTAACCGTAATCGAAGCAACACCAAACCGCGTTACTGCCATCAAAACGCAAGACGTTCATGGCTATAGCGCACTGCAAGTGACCACTGGCACTGTGAAGGCTTCACGCCTGAACAAGCCAGATGCTGGTCAGTTCGCAAAAGCTGGTGTTGAAGCCGGTCGTGGTCTGTGGGAATTCCGCCTGCAAGACAACGAAGGCGCTGACATTCAAGTCGGCAGCGAGATTACTGTTGAAGTTTTCGCAGAAACGAAAAAAGTTGATGTCGTTGGCACATCAAAAGGTAAAGGTTTTGCCGGTACTGTAAAGCGCTGGAATTTCCGTACTCAGGATGCTACACACGGTAACTCTCTGTCACACCGTGTCCCAGGTTCGATTGGTCAAAACCAGTCACCAGGTAAAGTATTCAAAGGTAAAAAAATGGCCGGCCACATGGGTGCTGAGCGTGTAACAGTCCAGTCTCTGGAAGTTGTACGCGTAGACGCAGCACGCAACATCCTGTTAGTGAAGGGCGCAGTCCCAGGTGCTATCGGCGGTGATGTGATTGTTAAACCAGCGGTCAAAGGCTAACGTCTGGAGGAGATGAGTGATGGAATTAGCATTAAGAGACGCTAAAGGCGTTCTTGAAGTTTCCGAAGCTACCTTTGGACGTGAGTTCAACGAAGCATTGGTACATCAGGTTGTAGTTGCTTATGCAGCTGGTGCCCGTCAAGGTACACGTGCTCAACTGACACGTTCAGAAGTACGCGGTGGCGGTAAGAAGCCATGGCGCCAGAAGGGTACAGGTCGTGCCCGTGCTGGTACAATTCGCAGCCCAATTTGGCGCGGCGGTGGTGTGACGTTTGCGGCTAAGCCACAAGATCACAGCCAAAAGGTTAACAGAAAAATGTATCGCGGCGCGATCATGAGCATTCTTTCTGAACTGGTTCGTCAAGAACGTTTAATCGTCGTTGAAAACTTCGCAGTTGAAACGCCGAAAACAAAAGAACTGACTGCCAAGTTAAAAGCGATGGAACTGAAAGATGTTCTGATCGTTACTGACGAAGTTGACGAGAACCTGTTCTTATCAGCTCGCAATCTGTACAAGGTTGACGTGCGTGATGTTCACGGTATCGACCCTGTCAGCTTAATCGCCTTCGACAAAGTGTTAATGACTGCTGCTGCAGTTAAACAAATCGAGGAGATGCTAGCATGATCCGTGAAGAACGTTTACTGAAGGTTATTCTGGCTCCGCACGTGTCTGAAAAAAGCACGATCGCGGCAGAGACCAACAACACTGTCGTGTTCAAAGTAGCAACTACAGCCACTAAAGCAGACATCAAAGCTGCCGTACAGAAACTGTTCGAAGTGGAAGTTGTAGGTGTTCGTACTGTTAACGTTAAGGGTAAGACCAAGCGCACAGGTGTGCGTACTGGCCAACGTAGCGATTGGAAAAAAGCATACGTTACTCTTAAAGAAGGCAGCGAGCTCGATTTAGTTGGCGGCGCTGAGTAATAAGAGGAGTTAGGAAATGGCACTTGTTAAGTGTAAACCTACGTCACCAGGTCGTCGCCACGTTTTAAAAGTGGTCAACCCAGACCTGCACAAAGGCAGCCCTTATGCTCCTTTGTTAGAGAAGAAAACCAAGACTGGTGGTCGTAACAGCCACGGTCGTATTACGACACGTCATATCGGTGGTGGTCATAAACAACACTACCGTTTAGTTGACTTCAAGCGTAATAAAGACGGTATCCCAGCTAAGGTTGAGCGTCTGGAATACGATCCAAACCGTACTGCAAACATCGCCTTAGTGCTGTATGCAGATGGTGAGCGTCGTTATATCCTCGCTCCAAAAGGCTTAAAAGCTGGTGATACAGTTCAGTCAGGTATGGATTCTCCGATTAAATCGGGTAATTCCATGCCGCTGCGCAACATCCCTGTGGGTCAGATCGTTCACAACATTGAGCTGAAGCCTGCTAAAGGTGGCCAGTTAATGCGTTCAGCTGGTGCTTTTGCCCAGATTCTGGCGCGTGACGGCGCGTACGTTACCCTGCGTTTACGCAGCGGTGAAATGCGCAAAGTCTTAGCAGATTGCCGCGCAACTATCGGTGAAGTTGGCAATGCAGAGCATATGCTGCGTCAATACGGTAAAGCAGGTGCAATGCGCTGGCGCGGTGTTCGTCCAACAGTACGTGGTGTCGTAATGAACCCGGTAGACCACCCACACGGCGGTGGTGAAGGTAAAACTTCTGGTGGCCGTCACCCGGTTACACCATGGGGCGTACCAACGAAGGGTTACAAAACCCGTTCGAACAAGCGTACAGACAAGTTCATTGTCCGTCGTCGTGACAAATAATTTAATGTGAGGAATTGCCATGCCACGTTCTCTCAAGAAAGGTCCATTTATCGACCTTCACTTGCTGAAGAAGGTAGAGAAAGCGTTGGAAAGCGGTGACAAGAAGCCTATCAAGACTTGGAGCCGTCGTTCAATGATCATTCCACAAATGATCGGTTTGACCATCGCTGTCCATAATGGTCGTCAACATGTACCAGTTCTCGTCTCTGAAGAGATGGTTGGTCACAAGTTAGGTGAGTTTTCACCTACTCGTACCTATCGTGGTCATGCAGCCGACAAAAAGGCCAAGAAACGCTAAGGGGTAAATAAATGCAAGCATTAGCAAAACATAAATTTGCCCGTTCATCTGCACAAAAAGCTCGTCTGGTTGCTGACCAGATTCGCGGCTTGGCAGTTGGAAAGGCGTTGGATGTTTTAACCTACAGCCCTAAAAAAGCGGCTGAGCTGGTTAAAAAGGTTCTTTTATCAGCCATTGCGAACGCAGAACACAACGAAGGCGCCGATATCGACGCATTAAAAGTGAAAACTGTGTTTGTTGACGAAGGTCCGTCAATGAAGCGGATCAAGCCACGCGCTAAAGGTCGTGCTGACCGTATCGTCAAGCGTACCAGTCACATTACAGTGATTGTTGCTGATAACTAGGAGTGAGAAATGGGACAGAAAGTACATCCTAATGGTATTCGCCTAGGTATCACTAAGCCTTGGAGCTCAACCTGGTACGCGAATACAAAAGATTTCCCGGATTTCCTGGTTGGTGACTTTAAAGTTCGTCAGTACCTGACAAAAGAACTGAAAGCCGCTTCAGTAAGCCGGATCGATATTGAACGTCCTGCGAAAAGCATCCGTGTGACTATTCACACTGCTCGCCCAGGCGTGATCATCGGTAAAAAAGGTGAAGACGTTGAGAAACTGCGCAAAGCTGTCGCGACTATCGCTGGCGTGCCTGCTCAGATCAATATTTCTGAAATCCGTAAGCCGGAATTAGATGCCAAATTAGTTGCTGACTCTATCAGCAGCCAGCTGGAACGCCGTGTTATGTTCCGTCGCGCGATGAAGCGTGCGGTACAAAACGCTATGCGTTTAGGCGCTAAAGGTATCAAAGTTCAGGTCGCTGGCCGTTTAGGCGGCGCTGAAATCGCTCGTGATGAGTGGTATCGTGAAGGCCGTGTGCCACTGCACACTCTGCGCGCTGACATCGACTACTCAACATCAGAAGCTTTGACTACTTACGGTATCATTGGTGTTAAGGTTTGGATCTTCAAAGGCGAGATCCTGGGTGGTTTACCACTGGCCAACAACAATAACGCCAACAACGACAAACAGCCTAAGGCGCCGAAAAAACCGGCTCCGCGCAAGGCTAAGTAGGAGTATTGAGCGATGTTGCAACCAAAACGTACTAAATTTCGTAAAGTGCACAAAGGCCGTAACCGTGGTTTAGCTCATGTGGGCGACAAGGTTAGCTTCGGTACTTACGCACTGAAATCAGTAGAACGTGGTCAAATGACTTCACGTCAAATCGAATCAGCACGTCGTGCCATGACTCGTGCCGTTAAGCGTGTTGGTAAAATCTGGATCCGTGTGTTCCCAGACAAACCAATGACGCAAAAGCCACTCGAAGTTCGTATGGGTAGTGGTAAAGGTAGCGTGGAATACTGGGTTTGTCAGATTAAACCTGGCAAAGTCCTGTATGAGATGGACGGTGTGTCGGAAGAATTAGCACGTCATGCGTTTACGCTGGCAGCTGCCAAACTTCCATTTAAGACAACCTTTGTAACGCGGACGGTATTGTGATGAAAGCAAGCGAACTGAAAGCAAAAAGCGTAGAAGAGTTAAAAGCTGAATTACTGGGCCTGTTACGTGAGCAGTTCAACCTGCGCATGCAAGCAGCAACCGGCCAGCTGGCTCAGACTCATTTGCTGAAAACGGTGCGTCGCGATATCGCACGTGTGAAGACCATCTTAACCGAGAAGGCAGGTGTATAATGAGCGAAAAAAACACCCGTACGCTGCAAGGTAAAGTAGTAAGTAACAAGATGGATAAGTCTATCGTTGTTGCGATTGAGCGTCACGTGAAGCACCCAATTTATGGGAAATTCATTACGCGTACTACCAAGTTGCATGTACATGACGAAACTAACCAGTGCAACGAAGGCGACATCGTGACTATTCGCGAATGCCGTCCTCTGTCTAAGACTAAATCTTGGACTTTAGTTGCAGTAGTTGGTACTGCATCTTAATTCTTCGGAATTGAGGTTAGAAAAAGCGGCCCTTTTTTGGGCCGCTTTTATTTTGAGCTACCACTTTTCAAAAAGTGCTGTTATAATCACGCGCCCTTTTGTATGGGGGTAGTTTAAGCAAAAAGCATCGTAATCCTTCGGGGTTACTCGTAGTGGAATAGCGGAGCACTAAGATGATCCAAATGCAATCTATGCTGGAAGTCGCAGACAACAGCGGCGCGCGCAGCGTAATGTGTATTAAGGTCTTAGGTGGTTCGCATCGCCGTTATGCAGCAATTGGTGACGTTATCAAGATCACTGTGAAGGAAGCAATTCCTCGCGGCAAGGTCAAAAAAGGTGATGTACTGAATGCTGTGGTGGTGCGTACACGCAAAGGCGTACGCCGTCAGGACGGTTCTTTGATCCGTTTTGATCGCAATGCAGCTGTGTTGTTAAACAGCAAGCTGGAACCGATCGGCACACGTATTTTTGGACCTGTTACCCGCGAACTTCGTGGTGAAAAATTCATGAAGATCGTTTCTCTGGCCCCAGAAGTACTGTAAGGAGTCACCATGGCTAGCAAAATCCGTCGTGATGACGAGGTTATTGTCCTTGCAGGTAAGGACAAAGGTAAACGCGGTACAGTTTCTAAAGTTTTAGTGGCTGAAGGTCGTGTTTACGTGACCGGCGTAAACTTGGTTAAAAAGCATCAGAAGCCTGTTCCGGCTCTGAATACACCAGGTGGTATCGTCGAGAAAGAAGCCTCGATTCATGTATCAAATGTAGCGATTTTCAACCCTGCCACTGGTAAGGCTGATCGCGTTGGTTTCCGTTTTGAAGATGGTAAGAAAGTTCGCTTCTTCAAATCGAATAATGAAAAAATCTAAATAGCTATTGGAGTAATACGATGGCGAAACTGCATGAAATTTATAAAGACACAGTAGTTCCTGAGCTGTTCAAACAGTTCGGCTACACTAGCGTCATGCAAGTCCCTCGGATTGTTAAAATCACACTCAACATGGGTGTGGGTGAAGCTGTTGCTGATAAGAAAGTTTTGGATAACGCCGTAGCAGATTTGACTGCTATCTCTGGTCAAAAACCATTGGTTACTAAAGCTCGCAAGTCAGTTGCTGGTTTCAAAATCCGTGAAGGCTACCCTATTGGTGCTAAAGTAACCCTACGTGGCGAGCGTATGTGGGATTTTCTCGAGCGTTTAGTGTCTATCGCTATTCCTCGTATCCGCGATTTCCGCGGTGTGAATCCTAAATCGTTCGACGGTCGTGGTAACTACAGCATGGGCGTTCGTGAGCAAATCATTTTCCCTGAAATCGAATACGATAAAGTTGATGCGGTACGTGGATTAGATATCACTATCACAACAACTGCGCGTACTGATGACGAAGGGCGTGCATTACTTGCCGCGTTCAACTTCCCATTCAAGAAATAAGGTGTAGGGTCATGGCAAAACAATCAATGAAAGCACGTGAAGCAAAACGTGCAGTACTGGTAGCCAAATACGCTGAGCAACGTCATGCACTGAAGGACGCTATTGCTAACCCGGCAACTTCTGATGAAGACCGTTGGGCAGCAGTTCTGAAGTTACAGTCGTTACCGCGTGATTCAAGCCCTGCCCGTCAACGTAATCGTTGTCGTGTAACAGGTCGTCCTCACGGTTACCTTCGCAAATTCGGCATGAGCCGGATCAAGGTTCGTGAAGCAGCGATGCGCGGTGAAATTCCTGGCCTTCGTAAGGCTAGCTGGTAAGAATCACGGGAGTAACAGCTATGAGCATGCAAGATCCAGTAGCGGATATGTTTACTCGCATCCGCAACGGCCAAGCTGCCAAAAAGATTGCGGTTAAGATGCCATCTTCTAAAATGAAGGTCGCTATCGCGAAAGTATTAAAAGACGAAGGTTACATCGAAGATTTCGCTGTTTCTGCTGATGTTAAAGCAGAACTGGAAGTTACTTTAAAGTATTTCCAAGGCAGATCAGTTATTGAGACTATCGACCGTGTTAGCCGGCCTGGTCTGCGTATCTACAAGAAACGCGGCGAGTTACCAAAAGTAATGGGCGGTTTAGGTGTGGCAATTATTTCTACATCTAAAGGGTTAATGACCGACCGCGCAGCGCGCAAAGTTGGTGTCGGTGGCGAAATCATCGGCTACGTAGCGTAACGGAGGTAGTAATCTATGTCTCGTGTTGCTAAAGCCCCCATCGCCGTCCCAGCAGGTGTGAGTATCACACTGAACGGTCAGAACGTCGTGGTTAAGGGTAAAAACGGCGAGTTGACGTTAAACGTTAACCCTGCAGTTGAAATCGTTGTTGATGGTAACGTTGTCCGTACCAATCCACGTGACGGTTTTGATGGCGCAGACGCACAAGCGGGTACCGCTCGCGCGTTGATCAACAATATGGTAACTGGTGTTGCTGAAGGCTACACCCAGAAGCTGGAGTTGGTTGGTGTTGGTTACCGTGCTAAAGCTGAAGGTAAAGTATTAAACCTCAGCCTTGGTTTTTCTCACCCGGTTGTATTCGCTGTTCCAGCGGGTATCACAATCGAAACGCCTTCTCAAACTGAAGTGCTGGTGAAAGGTGCTGACAAACAACTAGTTGGTCAAGTCTCCGCAAACATCCGCGCGTACCGTAAACCAGAGCCTTATAAAGGTAAAGGTGTTCGCTACGCTAACGAAAACGTGCGTCGTAAAGAAGCGAAGAAAAAGTAGGGTAGGACGATGGATAAGAAACTTGCTCGTCTGCGCCGCGCTAAACGCGTTCGCAGAAACATTATCGAACAAGGTGCGAATCGCTTGGTTGTACACCGTACGCCACGTCACATCTATGCCCAGCTTATCGCACCAAATGCTGAAGTGATTGTTGCTGCATCTACTGTTGAAGCATCAATCCGTGAATCGTTGAAGTACACAGGTAACGTCGACGCCGCTAAAGCTATTGGTAAGGCGATTGCTGAACGTGCACTGGCTAAAGGCTTGACTAAAGTTGCCTTTGACCGTAGCGGTTTCCAGTATCATGGTCGTGTGCAGGCGTTAGCCGACGCGGCGCGTGAAGCCGGTCTTCAATTCTAGGAGTAGATCATGGCTAACGTAGAAGCAAAACAACAATCTGACTTGCAAGAGAAGCTGGTTGCTGTGAATCGTGTGTCTAAAGTTGTTAAGGGTGGTCGGATTTTCTCCTTCACCGCTCTGACAGTGGTAGGCGACGGTACCGGCCGTGTTGGCTTCGGTTACGGTAAAGCACGCGAAGTACCAGCTGCTATTCAAAAAGCAATGGAAAAAGCACGCCGTAACATGACTCAAGTTGAGTTAAACGGTAACACTCTTCATCACCCGGTCAAAGGTGTGCACGCTGGTTCAAACGTGTATATGCAACCGGCATCTGAAGGTACCGGTATTATTGCCGGTGGTGCAATGCGCGCCGTGTTAGAAGTAGCTGGCGTACAGAACGTATTGTCAAAGTGCTACGGCTCAACTAACCCGATTAACGTGGTTCGCGCCACTATCAATGCACTGTCAGCGATCAAATCGCCTGCACAGGTAGCCGCTAAACGTGGCTTACGCGTTGACGACATTCTGGGGTAATTTGCCATGGCTCAAAAAACAGTAACAGTAACCCAGACTAAGTCAAGCATCGGTCGTTTACCGAAGCATAAAGCGACTTTAGTTGGTTTAGGCTTACGCCGTATTGGTCATACCGTAACGCTGGAAGATACACCTTCAGTACGCGGCATGATCAACACTGTGTATTACATGGTTAAAGTGGAGGAGTAAGCGATGTTGTTAAATACACTTTCTCCGGCTCCAGGCTCGAAAAAAGAGAAGCGCCGTTTAGGTCGTGGTATCGGTTCTGGCTTAGGTAAGACTGGTGGCCGTGGTCACAAAGGTCTGAAGTCACGCTCTGGCGGTAAAGTACGTCCAGGTTTCGAAGGCGGTCAAATGCCGTTGAAACAGCGTCTGCCTAAGTTTGGTTTTACATCATTAAAAGGCTTAGTGTCTGCTGAAGTGCGTCTGCATGAGCTGGCATTGGTTGTTGGTGACGTAGCTGATCTGACTACTCTGGCTGAAGCGAACGTGATTACACGCAACATTAAGTTTGCAAAGGTTGTACTGTCTGGCGAGTTAGCTCGTCCAATCACAGTGAAAGGCCTGCGCGTAACTAAAGGTGCGCGTGCTGCGATCGAAGCTGCTGGCGGCAAAGTAGAAGAATAATAAGGATAGTACGCGATGGCTAGACCAGGTCAGGACTCAAAAAGTGCAAAAGGCGGTTTCAGCGAGCTGAAATCCCGTCTGTTATTTGTGCTGATGGCCATAATCGTTTTCCGATTAGGCTCATTTGTGCCAATTCCTGGAATTGACGCCACCGTGCTTGCTCAATTATTCGAACAGCAAAAAGGTACCATCGTTGAAATGTTTAACATGTTCAGCGGTGGTGCTCTTGAGCGTGCATCTGTATTTGCGCTCGGCATCATGCCTTACATTTCTGCATCAATTATTGTCCAGTTACTGACGGTTATGCACCCGAAGATGGCGGAGTTGAAAAAAGAAGGTGAAGCAGGTAAGCGCAAAATCAATCAGTATACACGTTACGGTACCTTAGCTTTAGCATTGGTCCAGGCGGCAAGTATTGCCACTGGTCTGCCAAACATGATGCCAGGACTGGTTATTAACCCAGGTTTTGGTTTCTACTTTACTGCAGTGGTAAGTTTGGTCACCGGTACCATGTTTTTAATGTGGTTGGGTGAACAGATTACTGAGCGCGGTATTGGTAATGGTATCTCGTTGCTGATCTTTGTCGGTATCGTTGCTGGCTTCCCGTCGGCTGTAGGCCAGACGATTGAGATGGCACGTCAAGGCGATCTGCACTTTTTGTTATTGCTGTTTATTGTTGCGATCGTTGTGGTTGTAACCTGGTTCGTAGTGTTTTTCGAACGTGGCCAGCGTCGGATTGTGGTAAATTATGCAAAACGCCAACAAGGCCGTCAGGTCTTTGCAGCGCAAAGCAGTCACTTACCGCTGAAGGTGAACATGGCCGGGGTTATTCCACCTATTTTCGCTTCAAGCATCATCCTGTTTCCGGGAACGATTGCAACTTGGTTCGGCTCAGGTGAGGGTATGATTGCCAACTTCTTTCAGGAGTTAGCGTTAAATCTGTCTCAGGGGCAACCGCTGTACATCATATTGTATGCGTCAGCGATTATTTTCTTCTGTTTCTTTTACACGGCGTTGGTTTTCAACCCGCGTGAAACAGCTGATAACCTGAAAAAATCTGGTGCTTTTATTCCAGGCATTCGTCCGGGTGAACAGACATCTAAATACATTGATAAAGTAATGACTCGCTTGACCTTAGCTGGCGCGGCGTATATCACCTTTATCTGTTTGGTTCCTGAGTTCATGATGGTTGCACTGAATGTGCAATTCTACTTCGGTGGTACATCATTGTTGATTATCGTAGTAGTAATCATGGACTTTATGGCACAGGTACAGACTCACTTGATGTCGCATCAATATGATTCTGTGCTTAAAAAGGCAAATCTTAAGGGCTTTGGTCGTTAAGGTAATTTTGCGGAGTTAAGTCATGAAAGTACGAGCTTCCGTTAAGAAGATCTGCCGTAATTGTAAAGTTATCAAGCGCAACAACGTTGTGCGGGTAATTTGCGTAGAGCCGAAGCATAAACAACGCCAAGGCTAATACAGCAGAAAATTTTAAGAAAGGGCTAGACTATTTAGTTTAGCCCCTACTTATTGTTGCAATATGGCCGCCGTTTGAGTATCCTTACGGGCTTTTCAAATCGGCACCCTTTTAATTTTTTATAGGAGAACGTTAGTGGCCCGTATCGCTGGCATTAACATCCCCGATAATAAACATGCTGTCATTTCTTTGACGTATGTTTTTGGTATCGGTAAGACCCGCTCAAAGGCTATCCTTTCTGCAGTGGGTATCGAAGAAAACCGTAAAATCTCGACGTTAACAGACGCTGAGTTGGATTCTCTTCGTGAAGAAGTTGCTAAGTACACCGTTGAAGGTGACTTGCGCCGTGAAGTTACATTAAATATTAAGCGTTTAATGGACCTTGGTTGCTACCGTGGCCTGCGCCACCGTCGTAGTCTGCCGGTTCGTGGTCAGCGCACTAAAACAAATGCGCGTACCCGCAAGGGCCCACGTAAAGCGATTAAGAAATAAGGTGATTCAACATGGCTAAAGCACCAGTTCGTACTCGTAAACGGGTAAAAAAGCAAGTTTCTGACGGTATGGCTCATATCCATGCGTCTTTCAACAATACCATTGTCACGATCACTGACCGTCAAGGCAACGCTCTTTGCTGGGCAACTGCCGGTGGTTCTGGTTTCCGTGGTTCGCGTAAGTCAACGCCGTTCGCTGCACAGGTTGCTGCTGAGCGTGCTGGTACTGCCGCGTTAGAATATGGTCTGAAGAATCTTGAAGTGTTTGTAAATGGTCCAGGCCCAGGACGTGAGTCAGCCATTCGTGCGCTGAACGCTGCTGGTTACCGCATTACAAACATCACCGACGTGACGCCAATTCCACACAATGGTTGTCGTCCACCGAAAAAACGTCGCGTGTAATTAGCGCTTCTAAGATTATTGGAGAAAGAAGATGGCAAGATATTTGGGTCCTAAGCTCAAACTGAGTCGTCGCGAAGGTACAGATTTGTTCCTGAAAAGCGGCGTCAGAGCAATTGATTCAAAGTGTAATTTAGCAACTGCTCCTGGTCAGCACGGCGCTCGTCGCGGTCGTTTATCAGATTACGGTTTGCAATTACGCGAAAAACAAAAAGTTCGTCGTATTTACGGCGTGCTTGAAAAGCAGTTCCGTAACTTATACAAAGAAGCTGCTCGTTTGAAAGGTAATACTGGCGAAAACCTGCTTCAGTTATTGGAGTCACGTTTAGATAACGTGGTTTATCGCATGGGTCTTGCTAGCACGCGTGCAGAAGCACGTCAGTTAGTAAGCCACAAGGCTATTCTGCTTGACGGTAAAGTTGTGAACATTCCTTCTTATGCTGTTGCTCCAGAACAAGTTATCGCAGTTCGTGAGAAAGCTAAGAAGCAAGCACGTATCGTTGCTGCTTTGGAAGTCGCTGAACAACGCGAAAAGCCAACTTGGATTGAAGTTGACACGAAGAAAATGGAAGGTGTTTTCAAACGTCATCCAGAGCGTTCAGATTTGTCAGCTGACATCAACGAACAGTTAATCGTCGAACTTTACTCTAAGTAGTAAGGCATTTTCTTAAGAGAGGATACAATGCAGGGTTCTGTCACCGAATTCCTTAAGCCGAGATTAGTTGGTATCGAAAAAATCAACCCAACTCGTGCCAAAGTTACTTTGGAACCACTTGAGCGCGGTTTCGGGCATACCTTGGGCAACGCGTTACGTCGCATCCTTTTATCGTCAATGCCAGGTTGTGCAGTGACGGAAGTGGAAATCGACGGCGTGCTTCATGAGTACAGCGCCAAAGAAGGCGTACAAGAAGATATCATTGATATCCTTTTGAACCTGAAAGGCTTAGCCGTTCGTCTGGAAGACAAAGATGAAGTCACGCTGACTTTATCGAAGAAAGGTGCTGGCCCTGTAACAGCTGGTGATATCCAGCGTGGTGACGGTGTAGTAATTGTTAACCCTGATCATGTTATTTGCAACTTGACGGGCGAGACTGAATTCAGTATGCGCCTTAAAGTGCAACGCGGTCGTGGTTATGTGCCTGCATCAGCCCGTGTCTCCTCTGAAGATGACGAACGTCCGATCGGCCGTTTGTTACTTGATGCGTCTTTCAGCCCTGTTGAGCGTATTGCTTATTCAGTTGAAGCCGCCCGGGTAGAGCAACGTACTGACTTGGATAAACTGGTTATCGACATGGAAACCAATGGCACTGTTGAGCCAGAGGAAGCCATTCGTCGCGCCGCAACGATTTTAGCTGAACAGCTGGAATTCTTTGTTGAGTTGCGTGATAAGAGTGAGCCTGAAAAACGCGAAGAGAAGCCGGAGTTTGATCCGATTCTGTTGCGTCCGGTTGATGACCTGGAATTAACGGTTCGTTCTGCCAACTGTCTGAAAGCAGAACAAATTCAGTATATCGGTGATCTGGTGCAACGTACCGAGGTTGAGCTTCTTAAGACGCCAAACCTGGGTAAAAAGTCACTTACCGAAATTAAAGACGTGTTGGCGTCACGCGGTTTGTCCTTAGGCATGCGCCTGGAAAACTGGCCGCCAGCTAGTTTGGTAAACAAAGACTAACCAGACACCAGTTCCTGGTTTAGTGAGAAGGAATAGATCATGCGCCATCGTAAGAGTGGTCGTCAGTTAAACCGGAACAGCAGCCACCGTCAGGCAATGTTCCGTAATATGGCAAGCTCGTTGGTGAAGCACGAAATCATCAAAACGACTTTGCCAAAAGCGAAAGAGTTACGTCGTGTAATCGAGCCTTTGATTACATTGGCAAAAATTGATAGCGTTGCAAACCGCCGTTTAGCTTTTGCTCGTACACGTGATAAAGAAGTTGTTGGTTTATTGTTCAACGTGCTGGGTCCGCGTTACAATGTGCGCCCTGGTGGTTACACTCGCATTCTGAAGTGTGGCTTCCGAGCTGGTGACAATGCTCCAATGGCATATATTGAGTTAGTTGATCGTCCAGAAGTGGGCGCACTGCCAGTTGAAGAAACAGCAGCTGAGTAAATAACTCGATGTTAAAAAAGCCGGCTTTTGCCGGCTTTTTTTTGCTTGAATGACAGCAGAAATAACAACAGAACTAAACTGCTACTATTCTTCCGCTAAGGTTAGCAGTAGTTTTGAATAATTATCTCGTCGTAGATAGCCACCTCATTAAGCCTATTCGAACTGTTGGTTGCCGTTTGCAAATACCAATAGATGCTTTTTCTCCGATCGTAACGTCGTGGGTATAAATATCTGAATTCAAAAACCCAAATTTGATTCCTGGAGGCCCAGGCTACTCAGCGTAAAAACGGTGATGTATATGAAGGCAAATAATTTGGTTTCACTGCATGTATTTCGACGTATTCGTTTCTGAAATGTAGAAACGCAGTTTTTCAGCAAAGCAGTCATGTTGCTGTTCAATAACTGTATTATTATCGGTCAATTTTATGAAAAAACGGTAATAGTGCGATTTAATGCTTCATTGGTTTTTTATGTTGCAGAGAATCTATCCTGTCATAAGTCACTCTGAGTAACATTATAAAAAAATCTTCTGGCTAGTTATGCCTGCCTATTTCTCAGATTGAGATAAGTGTCGCTATAACTGTCACCGGCAATGTAAAACTGACCCACTAACCACAATTTAAAATTGACCCACCTGAGGCAAAATTTCCGCCGTCATTCATTCTAAAAGGCGGTGTAATTTTAATGCTGACTCAGGAGTCATTAGTGGAAATTCACGTGTTACACCGACAAGGTCACAGTATCAGGGCTATTGCCAAAGCGTTAAGGCTTTCACGAAATACCGTGCGCAAGTATTTGCTGGATATTGCTAAAACACCGACTTACAGTGAACGCCCCGAACACGCGTCAAAACTGGATCCGTTTAAACCTTATCTGATGCAGTGAATTTCTGCTACCAAACCTGATTGGATACCTGCCTCGGTGTTGTTCCGTGAGATCCGGCAGCAGGGTTTTACCGGCAAAGAAGGGATTCTGAAGAACTATCTTCGGCCATTTAAACCGCAGCAATGTGAGCCTGTTGTGCACTTTAAAACCCCAGCTGGCCAACAGTTGCAGATCGACTTTACGACCATTCGTCGGGGCCGTTTTAAGCTCAAAGCCTTTGTCGCGACGTTAGGGTTTAGTCGCGCCGGCTATGTCCGTTTTAGTGAATATGAACGGCAAGAGGGCTGGCTAACGGGCATCGAAGCTGCGCTGGATTATTTCGGCGGTGTACCAAGGGAACTGCTGTTTGATAATGCCAAATACATCATGATCGAGCGTGATGCTTATGTTGAGGGCGCTCACCGCTGGAATGCAAAACTCCTTGAAATGGCCAAAGACTATGGCTTTAAACTCAAAGCTTGCCGGCCATATCGGGCAAAGACCAAAGGCAAAGTGGAACGCTTCAATGGTTATCTAAAAGGCAGCTTTATTACGCCGCTGGCCGCGAGTTTAAAACAAGCAGGTCTGGTATTAGACGTGGATGTTGCCAATGGCCATATAGGCCCTTGGCTAGAGGATGTCGCAAACCAGCGTGTGCATGGTACAACCGGTGAGAAGCCTGCGTTATTACTGGTCTCAGAGCGTTTGAGCCTGCAACCATTACCCAGCGGGGTCAACACTCGCCAGACGGTCAATCGGCAAACCACGCGCTACGCGATGCCGATGGAAAGTCTGCAACATCCGCTCTCGGTCTATGATCAACTTTTGGAGATTCGCCCATGAATCTGCAGCTACAGCGTATTGAACATGCCTGCGACATTTTAAAACTACCGGCGATTGCTACTGAATGGTCAGCAGTGGCAGAGCGCTGCGCCACACAAGACAAAAGCTTCGCTGAGTTCCTTGAGCAATTGCTGCAAACCGAATTAGATGCCCGTTTACTGCGTACCAGAGAGATGTTGCTCAAAACAGCAGGTTTGCCTGCCATCAAACACTTCGACGACTACGACTTCCGCTTCGCAACCGGCGCACCACGCAAGCAATTACAAGAGTTAACCAGCTTGGCCTTCGTGGAACGTCAGGAAAACATCGTCCTGCTAGGGCCAAGTGGTGTGGGCAAGAGCCATCTTGAAATATCGTTGGCTTACACCACGATTATGCGGGGGATCAAAGTGCGTTTTATCACTGCAGCCGATTTAATGCTGCAACTGGCAACCGCGAAGAAGCAGGGGCGGCTTGAAACCTATCTAAAACGCAGTGTTCTCTCGCCTAAATTGTTGGTTATCGATGAAATTGGCTACCTGCCGTTTGGCCGGGACGAAGCCAATCTGTTCTTCAACGTGATAGCAAAACGCTATGAGCAAGGCAGCGTTATTGTAACTAGTAATCTGCCATTCTCCCAATGGTCGACGGCATTTGCTGATGATCAAACCTTAACGGCGGCACTTCTGGACCGGCTACTACACCATGCCCATATCGTGCAGATCAGCGGCAACAGCTATCGGTTAAAAGGAAAAAGAACAGCAGAAGTAGCAGTAAGTTGAAAAGAACTTAGGTGGGTCAAATTTAGATTACCGTTTTTATGCGGTAAGTGGGTAAAAATTGGATTGCCGTTGGCAATAACATCCTTTTAATCGCGGCTTTCCTGTGTATGTTCATCCTGAATGAGAGTCTGTTCTTGGGTATTATCAACATATGTTCACTATTTAGGATGGCTTGTAACTTATTTCGGCATCAACGTGGTCGTGCCGTTTAGTGCTACGACTTAGCCTAGACGTCGAACCTTGGGCAAATAAGTACTCATATCATAAATCACTTACTGTGATGCATGTAGAGGAGCCCCCAGTGCGTGATACATCTTACACAGCTATATCAACTTTAGATAAATACCCTCAGTCAGATGTGTAAGCGGCGTTATCTAATCTAGTAATAAGATTTGTTTGCATAAGTCTTACTACCATAAACCACAACGATTTTTTGAAAAAAATCAATAAGGTCAAGACCAAACGTAATAAGCTCAACTGGAGATCTAAGCTGCTTTGAAGCTATTTAGTACGGCGGTGTACTTTGCTTGATTGGAGCTTACGCCTGATGAAGTTTGAGTTAATCAAGTCGGACTGCTAAAAAATTGCCCACAGATGCTTTTTGCTCGAATTCTCTCTAGTCAATAATAGTGACGGGTATCGACTTTTCGAGACCTATGTAGGTTGGAGTGATTGGCGTTCGATTCAATCAAGGTATTCTGGTATTTATACTCGCGGAATCATAGCGTCACTCTTGGTGGTTCATTCTTAGTCTGGAAATTGATCATTGAAGCGGCTTTGTTTATGAACATCACACTGAATAATGAGCCGAAACGATCAGTGAGTTAAGTTACCATTGCCAAAATACAGATCTCCGGATCTTGCTGATCCTGTCCAGGATCCATTTTTTGACCGGATCATGGCGAGTAATTCAGCAAATAATCGAGGGTTGGTGAAAATATAGGCGGTCGATCATCTTTCTGTAAAAAAGATCTTGCGAGCTGTTTGGATCTCTCTATAATGCGCTCCATCGACAGCGACGACAGATTCGAAAACGAATAAGTTAAACGCTAAAGATTCTGAAAGTGGTTGATAAACAACGGCTTTCGGCGTTAAGTAAAACGCCACGCTCTTTAACAATAAGCAATCAATCATCTGTGTGGGCACTCGTGAGAGAAGATTCGCAAAACGAATTAACTTGGTATGAGTGACATGTAGAGAAATTTATAAGTCAGGTAATACTGAGCTTGCA
>Ga0209207_1000654_pt1 | contig 19666 bp, 23 predicted proteins | sample SaghotsprinmetaG_FD_184140 | JGI IMG/M metagenome (GOLD analysis project Ga0209207, IMG submission 184140) | Hot spring microbial communities from South Africa to study Microbial Dark Matter (Phase II) - Sagole hot spring metaG (SPAdes) (version 3) | ecosystem: Environmental > Aquatic > Thermal...
TTATGAAATTTATTAAAACATTTATCGTATTGTTAATTATTACTGGTATAGCACTTGGTGTATATGCTTTTTATGATTATCAAAAAGTATTAAAAGAAAGTGCACCCATTCAAACCTTTTCATTTAATGATGTCGAAATAAATTATAAGAATGCGAGTGTTGAATATCATATATTGAATGGGTTGATCCCAATCAAACGTGATTTTCAAAACTTAAATCAAGCTAACCTAATAAGCACGAATATCGTCAATACCCTTTCTGCTTTAGAAACAGATCAAATAGAAATCACGTATCCTGATGGAATAATTCAGAATGTTGTTGGAATATCACAGATTAACTTAGAAGAAAATGGAACCTATTTGTTTAAGATTCTTAGAACTCAAGACAAAACCAATTATCAATTTGAATTTAATGTCGATGTGGAAAGTCGACCTACTATATCCATTAGTAATCAGAATCCTGTTCAAGGTGAATTATTGATTGTGGAAATCAATAATATTCCATTGAATAGTCAAATAGACATTGATAATCATTTTAGACCTTCCGCAATTATCCAAAAAGATTATAAAGCACGTTTCTATCTTCCTATGGCGTATCGTGAAGCTGCTAAAGTTTATCCATTAACGCTCTCCATAAACAATCAAACCTACAATTATGAACTAGATGTCAAAACCTATGAGTTCAAAGAAATACACTTTACAGTTAATCAAACTGTAGTAAGTAGTACCGTTGGTAATAATGATGCGGTAACACAGTATCGTGAAACCATCTACCCTCTTTATGAAACCTTTGAGACTGAAGAGTATTGGGAAGGTAATTTCATTAATCCAGTTGAAGGAGCTCGCATATCTTCTACTTTCGGAGAAATGCGTTTTGTGAACAATGCGAAAACTCCAACACGTCATGCCGGTATCGATTATGCGATTAAATGTGGTACGGATGTACTCGCATCCAATGCAGGTAAGGTAGAATATGCTGGTTTCCTTACCATGATTGGGAATACCATTGTCATTGACCATGGACTTGGCTTAAAAACATTCTATGAACACATGGAAGATATTACCATTACTCAAGGAGATATGGTTGAGAAAGGTCAATTAATTGGTCATGTTGGCACAACTGGTTATTCAACCGGTTGTCATTTACATTTCCAAGCCATGGTTAAAAATCAATCCATTAATCCAGAATTCTTATATACCATTAATGATTAAAATAAAAGATTAGTTGAGATATATTATTCAACTAATCTTTTTATATTGGTTCTATTGTAAAGAATTGCGATAATTTTATAAATGTTTTCTTAAATCATCATTACAAAGATATTAATTGTAATATTATTTTAGTTCAAAATAAAACTTGAGTGTAAAATATTTCCCTTCGTACCGATTTTTTTAGAATGCTCATAACTCTAAACTTTTGATTATGCATTTCATATCCGTTTTGTGCTGTTAAAAATGGTGAAAACCTCTAACCATAAGTTCAAAGATATATCAAATGTACGGCTAAATGTGTTTTCATTATATATGGTTTAAATCGTCTCCAGCCTAATATTAGTATTAAGTTGTTTCGCCTTTTCAAGCGCATTTGATAAAAGAGTTATAAAATCATCTCCGTCGCTTGTTACAAAATAATTACCTAAATCTGTAATGCTATCACTAATATTATCTCCCCAAGGTGTTCTTTTGTTTAAATCCTCAATATCCCATATTACTTTGTCTTTAGATATCTTTGTGAGCTCTGCTTTTATGCAATTTAACTCTTTTATGGCTGAGTCTATATTTTCGTTTTTCAGTTCTCCAGCGTATAACTCACTCATAATATTTGGAAACCTTCTGCCCCATTTTGATTCTTCCAAGTTATAACAAACCGTTGAAAAAAAAGAATGTAGAAATTCACCTGATCCAATATGATACCAAAAATATTTCACTTTAAATCCAACTGCCATATTAACTCTCCTTTAGAATGCTATAAACAATGTCAATACCATATTTTCTCAACTCATAATGATGATCCTATGCAAGTGATACTAAATTCCTAAAATCTTCCCTATTCTGATGCAATAACATTCTGCCCCCCTATTTTATAGAATCTTACTTGTGCTTCTAACGGATAACTAGATATAATCATTTCTAGTTCTTCCTCGGTTAACTTTATATTTGTAATATATTTAAGAATAATTTTAGATGCCGTTTTTAAATCGATTTCACTATAACTATCAAATTCATTGAGTAAGTCTAAAATTTGAAGTAGTTTATAATTCTCATTTGTAACTTGATATCTTGGTGCATTAATTATGAATCGATTATTGTTTATTTTAATTTCACGTTTTTTATTAGAAACAGCATTTGAAATGACTGATTCTACACTCGCTGTTTGAGTGGTTAATCCTAAGAAATTAGCAAAACTTAAACCCGTCTTATATCCAATAAAACCATTTTTATTTACTAAATACTTTTTACTTAGAATATCCGATGTAAATACAGAAGGTTTTCCCATAATACTTTCTTTATTTGGTAAACCATATACTCCATTCTTAATTTTTACTACTAACTCTTTCTCGGTAAGTCTTTTTAATATCGATCTTATCGTTGTCTCATTGGTTTCAGGAAAAGAAGCATAAATATCCTTAATCAAAATGGGCTGATTCAGTTTATAGTTATTTACAATATAGTTATATATTTCTGTGTTTATCTTCTCTTTTAAGATCATAATTATCACTTATATTACTAATGTATCATATTATTAGATATTTGCAACATTTTTTCTAATTTAATAAGAAATATCGTTTCATATATTGCTAATCCTCAAAGTAAAATGTTTTTGATTGAAACTTATAAATTAGATAAACTTTAACTCGATTATAAATTCGATCCTTATCTAAATCGTTTAATTTGATGATTTTAAATGGAGGTTCCCAAGACTTAATCATATCCCTTTCTAGCTCAATATAAGGTTCTCTAAAATCTATTTCTATTTTTGTTCTTCTGATTATTTCACGATACTCTAAAGTGTAGTGATTTAAGATTCTTATTTGATAATATTTCATATAATTCCTTTTACTTTTTGAAAGGTTAATGTTTTTACTTGTTTAGATTTGAGAATATTTCATCGACATAATGATGTAATTATAAATTATTTGATTGTTAAAAGTAGTATACTCCAAAATCTTAAATAATTTGTTTGGTAAGAGAAACTCTTTCATTATACTACTCAGATTAAATAATATTTAGAAATCATATTCTCTAATTCATCATAACTGTAAAATAAATTACACAAGAAACTAAACTTTGTACTTTATTTCGTTCCACAGATTACTATCCATGTTCATTTTATTGCCTATATCCTCAATTTCTTGATATTGGTATATTGTAATTATAGTGTTTTCTTGCTCAATAACTGTACAAAGGATTTCATATGCCACCCCCCATTCATCATGATCAAGAAACTCAATAATTTCATTTATATCATCCAAAGAAATTCCAATAATAGTTCTTAGTAATCTTTTTATTTGCTCAGACATAATTATCAATATTCTCCTATGTGTTTAATTCCACTTCTTCCCAACTCATATCACTAAAAACCCATTCAAATGAATGATATCTAAATTGAGATATTACTTTTAATCTATTAATAATACCATTAGGCAGTTGTGTTATTTCTGTATCATTAACAATAAAATCTCTTCTCATTAAACCAAGAATCTTCATTTCTTCAACAATATGTTTAAAATCTTTCCCAAAGACTGAAATAATTATTTCTTCAGCACTTTTAATTTGAAATACATTATTATTTATCTCAATTAAACGCCAAAACCAGAGCATTGAGATCAATCGTTTAGTATTCATTTGCTTAATATTTCTCTTTTTATTCTCTATTTCGTTTAGTATTTTTACTTGATTGAAATCGTTTATTTTTAGTGTTAAGTGAAAATCATCAATAACAAAATTATCATAATTCGACACTTCATTTACCAATCCTAGAATCCACAAAAGAGGTTGGATACATTCATACTGAAGCTGATAGTAATTAACCTCTTTAATATCAAGTTTCCCAACTTTTGTTTCAATGAAGTTTTGTTCATTTTGGTTCATTGAACTATTTAAGTCATTCTTTATAAGCCAACTTATTATTAGTTTTCTTTGGTTCTCACGAGAAGACACCGAATATTTTACTCCATTTAAACTTTTTTTCTCTAATGCACTTCTATCTGTTAAACACAATAAGTTGATAGCTTTATTAAGAATTTCCTTATTACTTTTCATTTGAACCTTCCTTATATATACTCAATGAATAGCATCTTATTCAAGAGAACTATATTTAATTCATATTCCATATTGTTTATTAATCATATGTTTATGAAATTATAGACTTCTTCTGAAAATGCAATTTAATCGAAATATTCAATTTTAATATAATCTAATCTATAATGAAGAATCTATTATTAACTCGTGATTTACTTCGTAAGCAATCCCAATTATTGTCGCAACTCCATAAGTTCCTAAGCATTTTGGAATTTAAGTTAAATTTTTAACAAATTCATCTAGATATTCACAACCACCAATATTGTAGAATCCATAATCAAAACCAGGTAAATTTTCAATGTGCACTCCACAGTTATAAAAATATCCTCTTGTTCAATATTCTTTACCGACAATACATGGTTCAATGAGTAAATCATTGAAATCCATCTCAAAATTCTTATCAACTATTGAATCGACTTTTTTTCTTTATATCAACACTACAAAATAATGGAAAATGCCACCATTTTTCAAATAAATCAATCAAGTCACATTCACCTGTAATATTATTTATTATATTCATATTTCCCTTTAAAATATTATTAAAAATTTACTAAAAGTAATTTTATATTCTATTTTTATAATAAGAACAAACATTCCAATAAACTTCCATGTCACTGACTTCCAAATTATCAACTGTATCAGTACCTCCTAAGAAAAGAGGTATTTTGTAACCAACGCACTTATCATTCTGCAAATCATCGGTATTATAAATTCTCCATTCATTAAAGAATGACGAAGCTAAACAAGAATCATGATAGTGTGGGATTTCTTCTTCATGAAAACTCATAAAGTTACATGGGATTTCAAGCACATCTGCTGTTCCTATTTCGAACATCAAAACATTGCCCATCTTCCCATTCCGAATATCTACAGCAAAACATCTACCCAACCAATCATAAGCAAACGGTTCAAAATAGTTTTCAAAACCCGGATAACCCTCAGTGATGATTTGTTTCCACTTATCAATAGCTGCCTTATTAAAGACTCTATATAATCCATTCCCAAATGTCATACCTTGATACTTCTGTTTGAAATATGTAATTTCATCAAAGTTCGAATTTTCATTATTTTTAATTTCAATCTTGAAGTAATCTTCAAATTTTTCATACATAGTACATCCCCCAACTCATTATTTAATATTAAAAAGTAAAACTTAGTAATGATATCATTATAAAACATTTACTTAATTAAAAGCGCTATATATTCCAATTGTTTATGTAATTTGTTTGACACTGATTTATTCATGTGTTAGAGTTTATGAAAAGTTAAATAAAACTAGGTTTTAAGAGGCTGCGATTGTCATTAGTTGATTCAATGAGGGACCATCGCCGAAGCAGAAATGCTGGGGTTATGTTTAAGAGACATAACACTGTTTGTAGGTATTTGCCCTGATACATACAAGTGCGCTTATAACACTAGTCGGGCAAAAGGAAACTCTTTGAGTCACAGGCCTTTTGCTTGTGGCTTTTTCTTTATAGGAGAACTAACATGACCTTTAATCCATTTTTATCCCAACAGAATCACTTAATGATTGGATCGTTTCGAGTATCAGATCTAGCAGAGAGATATCAAACACCTCTCTTTATCATGGATGAATCTTTGATTCGTTCTAAGATGAGATATTTTAAAGACCTATTTCAATCCCCTCACTGTGAGAGTCAAGTTATCTATGCCTCTAAGGCATTTCTTAATCTCGCGATGTGTCAGTTGGTGAAAGAAGAAGGTCTTTTTTTAGATGTGGTAAGTGGAGGTGAACTCTATACTGCACATAAAGCTGATTTCCCAATGTCTCATATTCTATTTCATGGAAATAATAAGTCCATTGATGAACTACAAATGGCAATTGATTTTGGGTTAGGACGGATCGTGGTGGATAATCCAACCGAAGTATCACGCTTAATTGAACTGATACCGGATGGTAAAGTCATGAATATATTGCTTAGAGTGAATCCGGGTATTGAAGCACATACACATGAGTACATTGCGACAAGTAAACATGATTCTAAGTTTGGGGTAAGTATCTTTGATGAATCGACCATTGAATTAATTTTAAAGTGTACGCATGAACCAAAGCTTAAGTTCAAAGGATTACATGCTCATATTGGATCTCAAATCCTAGATGGCACATCGTTTGTGAAAGAGATGGATGTATTATTAGATTATGTTTTAAAACTTAATGAGTCTGGGATTAATGTAGAAGAAATCAATATGGGAGGTGGATTTGGAGTTGCGTATACCAAAAAAGATATCGAAATGGATTTAAGCTCTACTCTTCCAAAAATACTTGAATATGTAGGACAGCGAAGTCAAGAACTTGGATTAAAGAGACCTAAAATATACATAGAACCAGGACGATCCATTGTCGCAAATGCAGGTATTACAGTATATAAAGTTGGATCTGTAAAGACAACGCACAGTCATAAGAACTATGTGTTTGTGGATGGATCGATGGCAGATCATATTCGTACAGCACTTTATCAAGCAAAGTATGAAGCGGATTGTGTGGATCGAATGAATGAAGAAAAGACACATCATTATACGATTGCGGGTAAGGCATGTGAATCAGGCGATATCTTAATTCATGATTGTGTATTGCCTGAAGTAAGAGTGAATGATTATTTAGCAGTATATACAACCGGTGCTTATCACTATTCGATGAGTTCTAACTACAATCGACTACAGAAACCAGCCGTAATATTTGTGAATCAAGATAAGGTTTGTATCGTAAGTAAACGCGAAACATATGACGATTTATTAAGGCAGGATTGTTTATGAGAAAAAGAATTGTGATGAAATTTGGGGGTTCTTCTGTCTCAAGTGTTGAGAAAATGAAACACTTAACGAAGAAGATTCTATCCAAGAAAAATATGGGTTATGAAGTAGTGGTGGTTGTGTCTGCGATGGGTAAGACGACCAATCAACTCTTAGACTTGGCTAAAGAAGCTTCGTCTAATCCATCAAAACGAGAAATTGACTTACTCTTGAGTACAGGTGAACAAGTCTCAATCTCCCTATTTACGATGATTCTAAATGATATGGGTGTGGATGCGATTGGATTAACGGGAATTCAAGCAGGAATTAAAACACGTGGATTACATACCAAGAATACAATCGATGATATTGATGTATCACGAATTGAGAAACATTTATCTGAAGGACGAATTGTGTTTGTGGCTGGGTTTCAGGGTGTGAATGAATTAGGTGATATTACGACATTAGGTCGTGGTGGATCCGATACTACGGCAGTTGCTTTAGCTGCGAAACTGGGATGTGATGCGGAAATCTATACGGATGTACAAGGGATTTATGGGGTAGATCCTCGTTTATATCCTAATGCACATAAGATTGATGAAATATCGTTTGAAGAAATGAAAGAAATGGCATTTCTGGGGGCTAAGGTCATGGAACCACGTTCCATAGAAATAGCACAGAAGTTTAATGTGAATGTATATGTCGCAAGTGCCCATGAAGATGTGACTGGCACATGGATAAAGGAGAATGGTTCTATGATTGAAGAAAAATCCATTAGTGGTGTATCAGTAAGTGAGAATGTCATGTTAATTAACATACGACAACTCCCTTCTAAATCTAAAATATTAGCGGATCTATTTATCCGATTGGCTGAGAATGAAATCAATGTCGATATTATTAGTCAAACCTTGAATCATGATGGGACGATGGATGTTTCTTTCACGACTTCTTTAGATGATATGGTCTTAGTGAATGATGTCTTAAAACAAGTTCAAACAACGCATCCTCAGGCAATCATTCTCTTAGATGATGATTGTGTCAAAGTCAGTGTGGTTGGGATTGGGATGAGAACCCAAACTGGGGTAGCGGCACAGTTGTTCGGATTATTGAGTGAGAATCAAATTGATTTTAAACTTGTCACAACATCAGAAATCAGTATTACCTATACGCTTGCGAAGAAAGATAAGGAAAAAGCGGTACAACTCATCGCTGAACGATTTAACTTATGATTCACTTCGAAAAATATCATGGGACAGGAAATGACTTTATCTTTGTAAGAGATGTAAACGAAGATATCAGTGTCTTAGCTAAACGATTATGTCATCGACACTTTGGGATTGGGGCAGATGGACTGATGATTGCCTCACCAAGTGATGTGGCCGATATTAAGATGACTTACTATAATTCCGATGGAAGTCATGCGACGATGTGTGGTAATGGCTTACGTTGTTTTAGTCAATATGTTAAGGATAACCAGTTAGTGAGTAAGAATCATTTCATGGTAGAGACTGATGCAGGAATCTTACCTGTGTCGATTGAAGAAGATGGTGTAAGAATTCGATTAAATAAAGAACGAAGAAATCTATCAGATTCTGAGAGTTTAATCCCAATGTTGGATTTGAAACCTATAAAGATGAATGGAATTGAAATGATTGGATTATTCTTAGGCACACTTCATGCGGTGGTATTGGTTCAAGATTTTGATGATATAGAACTATTAGGACATCAACTCACAAAAGATATTAATTTCCCAAACGAAATCAATGTGAACTTTGTGAGAGTTATTGATAAAAGTCATATTGAAGTTAGAACACACGAAAGAGGCGCTGGATGGACACTAAGTTGTGGAACGGGTGTATCCGCAAGTGGAGTTGTGACATATGCGTTGGGATTAAGTGAATCATTGGTCCATGTAAAGACTCTAGGTGGAGAATTAGTTGTACAGTGTTTGGAAGATGGGATTGAATTAAAAGGTCCAGCTAAATGGATTGCGAGAGGAGAAACACGATGAGAGTAGCGATAGTTGGGGCGAGTGGAATGGTTGGCCAAAGTTTTATCAAAGTATTAGAAGAGTATGCCCTTCCGATTGAGAAGATTGTGTTCTTCGCATCGAAACGATCAGCTGGAAAACCTGTTATATTTAACCATAAAAACTATGTGATTGAAGAGTTAACCGAGGATTGTTTTAAACAAGGATTTGATTATGCTTTATTCTCTGCAGGGGGTTCTGTGAGTGAACACTACGCACCATTTGCCGCACAGAGTGGCTGTATCGTTGTCGATAATAGTAGTTATTGGCGTATGCATCAAGATGTGCCATTGATTGTGCCTGAAGTGAATATGGATGCGTATCATAATGGTGACATGATTATTGCGAATCCGAACTGTTCAACCATTCAGTCAGTCTTACCATTGTTTGCCTTAAAACCATTGGGGATTAAACGTGTCGTCTATGCGACCTATCAAGCGGTATCAGGATCAGGGTATAAAGGTGTGCTTGATTTAGAACGTAATCTAAATAAAGAAGAATCAACTTTCTATCCTAAACAAATCTTACATAATGTGATTCCTCAAATTGATGTCTTCTTAGAGAATGGGAATACAAAAGAAGAAGAAAAGATGATTCAAGAAACACGTAAAATACTGAATTTACCGGATTTAAGAGTCAGCGCAACCTGTGTTCGTGTTCCAGTCTTTAATGGTCATAGTGTGGCGATTAATGTGGAATTTGAAAAAGAATTTAGTTTAGAAGAAGTCTATGATCTTCTTCTTAAACAAGAAGGCTTAACGTTATGGAAAGACGATTATCCAACCGCCTTAGATGTCAGTGGACAGGATATCATTCATGTAGGTCGTGTACGTAGAGATGAATCGGTCCCTAATGGTCTAAATCTATGGTGTGTTGGGGATAATATACGAAAAGGTGCCGCATCCAATGCGGTACAGATTGTAAAGAAACTCATGGAGGTAAAATATGATCTTTAAAGGTTCAGGTGTTGCGTTGGTCACACCATTTAATGAGACTGGTATTAATTACGATGTTTTAAAAGAACTCATTGATTGGCATATAAAATCCGGTACACATGCCTTAATCATTATGGGCACAACTGGTGAAGGTGCGACTCTACGCTATTTAGAAAAGATTGAGTTATTTAAGAAAGCCTTGGAATTTGGAAAAGGACGCATCAAGATGATTGCGAATACTGGATCTAACGATACGGCAAGCTCGATTGAATTATCTCTTATTGCGCAGGAAATGGGCTATGATGGCTTATTGATGGTAAGTCCTTACTACAATAAACCAACGCAAAGAGGATTAATTGCACATTTTACAGCGATTGCGGATTCGGGTAAAATCCCCATTATTTTATACAATGTGCCTGGAAGATGTTCAGTTAATTTAAGTGCGGAATCGTGTATTACCTTATCTAAACATCCGAATATTGTAGGGGTGAAAGAAGCGAGTCATGATTTAGTACAGATTAAACAAATTATAGATGGGGCTGATGAGAGCTTTAAAGTATATTCAGGCAATGATGATCAGAATCTTGATATTTTGAAATTAGGAGGTTATGGCATTATTTCTGTAACTGCGAACTGTGTTCCTGAACGATTATCCACATTATGCGAAACCTTCTTTAAGGGTGATCTTCAAAGTGCAGAACTTATTCAAAAGCGATGTGAAGCACTGAATGAAATATTGTTTATTGAATCGAATCCTGTCCCAATCAAAGAAACCTTAACTCTTATGGGTAAGAATGTTGGATCCGTACGTTTACCTTTGGTTGAATTAGAAGAGAGTCATCGTAGTCAATTAATCATAGTCCTTAAACAAGAGGGATTAATATGAAAATTGCAGTAATTGGAATTCAAGGAAAAATGGGTCAGGTTCTTAAGAGTTTGATTAATAATTATCCAGAGATAGAATTATTTGGGATTAGTCGATATGCATCTGAATCGGTATATACATCGATCAGTGATTGTCCAAAAGTTGATGTCATCTGTGATTTCTCTAGTCCAAATGCTTTAGAATCCTATTTACCCTTTGCGATTGAACAACACATACCGTGTGTTATTGCGACAACGGGTTATACGGATGATCAAGAAAGAAGTATACAGGATGCGAGTCAATGTATTCCAATATTTAAGAGTAGTAATTTCTCGTATGGGGTTTATGTCTTAAATCAATTATTAGCGTTAGGGATAAAGTATTTAGAAAGTGATTATGATATGGATGTAATCGATGCCCATCATCGATTTAAGAAAGATGCGCCAAGTGGTACCGCTAAACAACTACTCAATACAATTAATCACAATGCGAAGAAATCGTATCACTATGGAACTGATCGCGATGAATCTACAATTCCTTTACATGTCATACGTTCTGGGAATATTGTGGGAGATCATTCCATCTTATTTAGTAATTTAGTTGAACAAATTGAGATCAAACATCATGCGTTATCGAAGTCTGTATTTGCGGATGGGGCGATTAAGGCATGCCAGTTTATTGTGAATCAAAAGAATGGATTTTATACTATGGAGGACCTCGTCTAATGGAAGAATTCTTACAAGATCCGTATGCGATTGCGGCATACATTAAACAAGCTGAAAAGAAAACACCGATAAAACTCTATCTTAAAGGAAATTTTAAAGGGATTGAGTTTGATGGGGTTAAATCGTTTGGGGATGATTACTCTAAAATTATATTTGGGGATGTGTCCAAGATCGATGCGATCTTAGAGAACTATAAAGATCATATAGAAGACACTGTCTTAGAATACGATCGACGTAATAGTGCGATTCCCCTACTCGATACGACACACATCAAAGCACGTATTGAACCTGGATCTTTTATTCGTGAATTTGTGAGTATTGGAGAGAATGCGGTTATTATGATGGGAGCTGTGATTAATATTGGGGCTGTTATCGGTGCAGGTACGATGATCGATATGAATGCGGTTGTTGGGGCGCGTGGAACCATTGGAAAGAATTGTCATATTGGGGCAGGTGCTGTGGTTGCGGGTGTGTTAGAACCACCAAGTAAACTCCCTGTCATTATTGAAGATAATGTCTTAGTTGGAGCGAATGCGGTTATATTAGAAGGTGTTCGAGTGGGAGAAGGATCCGTTGTGGCGGCTGGTGCGATTGTCATAGAAGATGTCCCAAGTGGTGTTGTGGTGGCTGGTTCACCCGCTAAGATTATCAAGATGAAAGATGCGAAAACAGAATCTAAGACTGAGATTCTAAAGGATTTACGCTAATGTTAGAGTATTTAACAGAGAAACGACGTGATTTACATCAAATTCCTGAGATTGGTTTAGATTGTACACTCACATCACTCTATTTACAAAATGAATTAAAGTCGATGGGATATGAACCCATCGTTATGGCAAAAACAGCTGTAATTGTGTTTAAACAAGGATTGGGAAATAAAACAATTGGTTTTAGAGCGGACATGGATGGACTGAGTGTTAAAGAAGAAACAAATGTAGACTTTAAATCAATCCATACCAACAATATGCATGCTTGTGGACATGATGGACATATGGCTATATGTTTAGGTTTAGCCAAGTATTGCGCTGATAAAACGTTTAATGTGTCTGTCCTATTTATCTTTCAGCCCGCTGAAGAAGGACCTGGAGGTGCACGTGTTTTAATCGAAGAAGGATTATTTAAACGATTCCCGACAGATGCCCTATTTGGATTACATTTATATCCGAATCTAACACAAGGAAAATTCGCTTTACTCAACGGACCGATGATGGCACAAACCAATGAATTTGATTGTATTATTCATGGTAAAAGTGCACATGGGGCTCAACCTCATTTAGGCATTGATGCGATTGTCTTACAAGCTGAAATCATACAAGCCTTCCAAACCATCATTTCACGAAACACCAATCCCCTAGAACCTGCGGTATTAACGGTTGGGACGATTCATGGTGGAGAGGCACGTAATATCATTGCGCAGAAAGTGGTGTTAGAAGGAACGGTGCGTTGTTTTAATCCATTGGTGTTTGATCGTATTCAAGAACGTATGAATCAAATTGTACAATCCATCATGAATCAATATGGTATATCGATTGAATTAATCTTTAAATCAAGTTATCCACCAGTGATTAATCCTAAAGAAATGTATCAATTGGTAGACTCTGTTTTATTAGATGATGAAAAAGAAGCAATTCAACCGATGATGTTTGCGGAAGATTTTAGTTTCTATCAGAAAGAAGTTCCAGCGTTTTTTGCGATGTTGGGTTCTCGTAATGAATCAAAGAATTATACCTACCCTTTACATTCATGTAATTTCAATTTTGATGAATCGGTCTTAGAAATAGGAGTTAACTATTATATTCGACTCTTAACTGAGCTAAATTCATAGGAATAATCTTTTTTTGATGCATAAATCATTGTATAGTGTAAAATAAACGTGGAGCTTGATTAAAAATGATGAACGCAAAAAAAATATTGTCAAAATTTCAAAATACCTTAGTCTTTCTACTTAGTTTATTTACCTATTTATCCTTAATGGGATTATTCTTTTGGATCTTCTCATACGCTTATCCTGAAATACTTCAGGCAACACGAGAAGCAGCGGTTTCGAGTATTACTTTCGTAATTACCTTCTTATTCATGTTAAATGCCTATGGTGGTTTAGATGTTGGTGAGAAACAAACTCGTCAAATCGTCTATTCCATGATCATCGTGGTCTTCTTTGCGGATATCTTTACTTATCTTGTCATTCAGATTACCAATCCAAGTATCTGGAATATTTGGCAATTTGGATTCTTTAGTCTTCGTCGATTAGTCTTTACGATAGTTGTGCAAATATTATTCATTATTGCGATGGCGTATATCAGTAATCATGTCTACTATTTCTTGAATCCTCCACGTAAGACTATGATTATCTATGGTTCAAACAAACGACCTAATAAACTTATTCATAAATTACAGAAACAAGTTTATAAGTATCAGATTAATTTGGTCATGAGTAATCAGGATAAAGGAAAAGTATTTGACGAAATTCTTAAGAATGATGTGATTGTTTTATACAATATCTTAAAGGAAGATCGAGTTGAATTTACAGAGTATTGTTATAAGCATAAAAAGACGGTTTTATTCAATGCAGAAATTATGGATGTGGTTGAGTTTAGATCACGTCATACATTAGTGGATGATATTTCCTTATTCTCTACGAATATCAGTGATTTCTCAATTGAAGATCGTATCTTAAAGCGCTTATTGGATATTATTGTGTCGTTGGTTGGATTAATCTTAACATCCCCTTTCTGGGCCATCTTCGCATATCTTATTTATATGGAAGATAAGGGACCGGTATTCTTCACTCAGAAACGTATGACGAAGAATAATCGTGAGTTTAACATTATTAAATTTAGAACCATGAAAGTGAATGTTGAGAATCGATCTGCGACTAAGAATGATGATCGTATTACTAAGATTGGTCATATCTTACGTAAGATTCGTATGGATGAATTACCTCAAATCTTAAATATCTTAATTGGTGATATGTCGGTAGTTGGACCTCGTCCTGAGATGTTAGAGAATGTGGAAGCGTATACCAAGGAAATGCCCGAGTTTGAACTTCGTTTAAGAGTTAAAGCTGGATTAACGGGTTATGCTCAAATCTTCGGGAAGTATAATACGACTCCTAAGGATAAATTAATCTTAGACTTAATGTATATTGAGAATTATAGTATTTTCTTGGATATTAAATTAATCTTACAGACGGTCATGGTTTTCTTGAAGATTGATGATAGTACTGAGGGTTTTGATGAAGAAGATGACACACATTAAGTTTAATGTGTGTTTTTATTTAGTATAATAGGATTATGAAACGAGTACTATTTGTAGCCTCTACAGGCGGTCATTTGAATGAATTATTACAGTTGAAGGAATTATTTCAATATTATGATTATCAGATTATTACAGAAGGTGGTCCTAGTACGAAACATTTAAAGGATAAATATCCGAATCATGTTCATTATCTTTTATTTGGATCCAAGGAACATCTTTTTTCGTATGTGTTTAAATTTATATCGAATTGTTTTATCTCACTCTATTATGTTATACGATTTAGACCTCATGTGATTGTGTCTACCGGAACTCATACGGCTGTACCGATTTGTTATATTGGTAAGGTGTTTCAATCTAAGATTATCTACATTGAGACATTTGCGAATGTGTATCATGGTAATTTAGCGGGTAAGTTGGTATATCCAATTGTGGATGAATTTTTGATTCAATGGGAAAGCCTTCAATCGGTGTATCCTAAGGCTAAATATATTGGGAAGATTTACTAATGAAAAAGAAACTATTGTTTGTGAATGATGAAATGGTTATGGGAGGTGTTGCGCGTATTTTGTGCAATGTCTTAAAGCGTTTTGATTTAGATGAGTATGAGATTGATGTCTTAATCCTTCATCCTCATGGTGAATTATTAAATGAGATTCCAAGTGGCATTAATCGTATTCAATCCAGTGATTTGTTTAATGCGGTGGATGTGAATTTGAAGTTTGCGGTGATTCAAAGACGTTGGAAAGATGTGTTTAATAAACTTATTTTCTTATTCTATATGAAAACAGGATTGATTAAATCATTGATTAAAAGAGAACGTAAGAAATTACTTCATAAAAATTATGATATTGAGATAGCGGCTAAAGAAGGCTTTTGTACAATCTTTGTAGCAAATGGTGATTCTAAACGTAAGATTAATTGGATTCATATCGATTACAGTGCAGTGAACTATTCCAGTCATCATATGGATATAATGATTGATTCATTAAGTCAAATTGATTTAAATATTGCGGTTTCAAAACGTTCTAAAGAAGCGTTTAGGAATTTGTTTGGAGTGAATAATATCATATCCATTCGTAATTTAATGGATATCAATGGACTTAAGGAGAAGTCACTCGAACCGTGTGAAATTTTGTATGATACAGATTGTGTGAACTTGGTAAGTGTTGGACGTTTCCATCCACAAAAGGCTATGGATCGATTAATTCAAGCGATGCGACCATTGAATGAAACTGGAATAAAAACTCACCTCTATTTAGTGGGAGACGGTGAGTTAAAGGCAAATTGCGAGGCTTTAGCAAAGCGTTTAGGTGTGTATGAACAAATTACCTTTACAGGTAGTAAACGCAATCCTATGCCTTATATTAAGCAAGCTGATTTATTCTGTTTACCATCTCTTTATGAAGGTTATCCAACTACAATCATTGAATCCTTTTTTGCTGGAACACCTGTATTGTCCTGTGATGTGAGTGGTGTTCATGAACAGATTACGGAATGTGTGAATGGTTGGATAGTTGAGAATAATCAGGAAGCTTTTATTTCTAAATTAGTTGAAGTCGTACAGAATCGTAATCAACTAAAAGAAATGAGAAAATCACTTTTTGATTATACCTACGATAATGAATCCATATTCAAAGAGTTTGTGAATGCGATTGAGGGAAAATTATGATATTGGTAACACTGGGCACACAGGATAAATCCTTTGTACGTTTATTAGAAGCTTTAGAGAAACAATGTGAAAGTGGTTTAATTCAGGAAGAGATCATTGTTCAATCAGGCTATACCAAATTTGATAGTAAACATATGAAACTTATCCCCTACTTCTCTCAAGATGAGTTGGATCAATATCGTCAGAGTGCACAATGTATTATTACTCATGGCGGTGTGGGGAGTATTTTAGATGGATGTCGATATGGAAAGAAAATTATTGGTGTTGCGCGTCTAAAACAGTTTAAAGAACACATTAATGATCATCAGATTGAAATCTGTGAGCAGTTTTCTAAGGATGGATATATCTTGTATGCAGAGAAGTTAGAGAATATTTATCACTTAATTGAAGAGGCAAAATCATTTGAACCGAAAAAGTATATCTTTGATAACAAAAAACTAATTATGCATATTAAAAGTGTTATTGATTTTGAATAAAAAAACTACTTTTTTGTGATTTTTCTTCAATATCACACTCATTGTGTGTAGATTTTAGTGTATAATGTCATTACAATTGAATTATGTATTGAGGGGAAGATCATGAGAGAAAACGGTTATGGGGAAGTCGTTTCTCTTGATTCACCAAAGGATGAAGAGTTCGAGAGTTTTCGAAAAACCTTTGGAACAAGAGTGAAGCACTTCAGAAGAAGTTGTGGATTATCACAAGAAGAGTTAGCAGAAAGAAGTAGACTCCATCGTAATTACATTTCAGATGTAGAACGAGGAAGAAGGAATTTGTCATTGGATGCTTTATTAAAGTTGGCCAATGGCTTGGGTATTAACATTCGGGATATGTTCTGAACAAGGTCAATAAGCGCGAGAGCGCTTTTTGATTATCACTTTTGGAGTGTGGTATAATGAAACAGGTGAATTTATGAACATTATTAGAGCGCTTTTACTTACCATGATTGGTGTTTTTATCTTAATGACCCTTTGGCCATTATTTGTTTTTTTAGTGATTGTATTTGGACTCTATTGGATTGTCATTTCAATGCGTATCAGACGCATGGGAGAAACCATCCAACAAGAATTTAAAGAACCGACTAGCAGTGAGAAGAAAGATGTCATTGATGCTCAATATACAGAAAGAAGCGAATAAATCATGGTGTGCTTAGAAGATGCGGATTTTATATGTGTTACAGAAAAAGATATTCCATTAATTGCCAAGTACTTAGATATTGCTCAAATAGAAGAAAGTAATCATAATTTAGTTAACATGTTTTTATGGCGTGAACAATACCCTCTTTGGCAGTATCATACTGAAGAGTATATGTTACTTCTGGGGATTCATAAGGGTAACTTATTTTGTTATATGCCATTATGTAAAGAAGAGTTTTTTGAAGAAGCGATACTTAAGGCTCAATCTATATTTAATAAACATCATGTTCCATTCGAACTATCTTGTTTTACAAAAGATCGATTGGAACTTTTACAAAAGATATTACCAAAGTGTTCTGTAACGATTGAATGTGAAGCAGCGGATTATGTGTATGAGGGTGAAAAGATGCGTACATTATCGGGTAAGAAATTACAGAAAAGACGCAATAACTACAATCACTTTGTGCATGAATACGATGGCCGTTTTGTGTATGAGGATATGACAAAAGATCATATTCCAGAAATTAAAGCCTTCCTTGATACATGGAGACAAGACTCTACTGAAGAATATCTAGTCTATGAGGCAAAAGGTGTTCGAGATGTCCTCGATTTATTTGGTGTACTTCCGTATAATGGAGGTGTCATTCGAATTGATGGTGAAGTGAAGGCCTTTCTAATAGCGTCACTAGCGACAGATCATATGGTTCAGATTAATATTGAGAAAGCAGATCCAAGTATTCGCGGATTATATCAAGCGATTGAAAAGATATTCTTAGAGAAGAACTACCCTACCATTGAATGGGTGAATCGAGAAGATGATATGGGGATTGAAGCACTTATTTTAGCGAAGCGTGCTTTAAATCCAAGCCATATGATTGATAAATATAGGATAAAGGCAAATGGCAAGACTTAGACGAGCAAAAGAAGAAGATAAAGCGTTAATCTACCGATGGTGGAAAGGTATTTTTGCGGAAGATGATGGGGGTCATACAGACTACTATTTTGATCAACTCTATAAGTCCAATCAATCGTATTTATTAGTCGATGAACAGGATGAACTGATAAGTAGTTGCCAGGTTCATGTAAGAACACTTGATTTTAATGGAAAACCATTACAGATTAGTTTTATTGTAGGTATCTTCACTCTTCCTAAATATCGTGGGCAAGGATATATGAAAGAGATGTTAAATAAAGTATTAGATATTCTTGAATATCGTGATTTATTAACTTTTATTCAAGGTTATAATCCTGATTTATATGTCCCATTTGGATTTGAGAAAATCTATCGTAGAAATCATTATTGGTTGGATATTTTAAGTCTACCTACCATGAGTCCTATGGGCGTTACTTATTCTTGTTCAGCATTAGAACTAAGAGACTTATATCGTCAATTTACGAAGCATTTTACGGGTTATGTCATTCGTAGTACAGAGGATTTTAATCAGTTATTATTGGAGTTAAATGCTTTGGGTGGTAAACTAATCGCTTATCAAGATAATGGGAAATTATTAGCGTATGCCTTTGTGTATGCCTATTCAAACCACATTGAAATAGAAGAAATGGTGTATCTGAATTCTAAAGCTTTGATGTCTATTTTAGCTTCATTAAAGAGTTTAAATTTACCAATTCGACTCTCTGTTTCAGAGAAAGAAGATCTGAGTCGTATCTTCCCATACGCTAACTTTGAACAAAGTGAATATACGAATGTACGCGTCAATGATACTCGTTTATTGAATGAATGTTTTAAACTTAATATCAAATCTTCTGAAGCTTTTTTCATGGCTGCAGAAAAACCTTTGTGGTTTAGAGAAAATCAATAACTATAGCGCTTACATCTTTATGTGAGAGGTTTCACAATTGACTTTTAAGCTGTATACTTCTATAATTATGGGTGTCAATTAGGAGGAAATTATTCATGACAGCAAGAATTGCGATTAATGGATTTGGTCGTATTGGACGCTTAGCTTTCCGCATTATGTGGGGAAATCCAGCGTTTG
>Ga0209207_1000657_pt1 | contig 19643 bp, 20 predicted proteins | sample SaghotsprinmetaG_FD_184140 | JGI IMG/M metagenome (GOLD analysis project Ga0209207, IMG submission 184140) | Hot spring microbial communities from South Africa to study Microbial Dark Matter (Phase II) - Sagole hot spring metaG (SPAdes) (version 3) | ecosystem: Environmental > Aquatic > Thermal...
AAAGAACCTGATTTCACTAAGTTCAGAGAATTCGTAATGAATGAAACTCGTTTCAATCAATTACCATTTGTTAACTCTGATCAAGCAGAATTCTTACTTGCTAAGAGTGAAGAAGATGCTAAGAAACGTTACACTCGTTTAGTTAAATTAGCAGTATAATCATTGAAGGATAACTTATAAAAGTTATCCTTTTTTTTGTATGGTATAATTCTTATGAACTTAAGGTGAAATTATGAAAGTTGCTTTATACTTTGAATCAGAAAAATTAATACAAACATCTGGAATTGGCCGTGCATTCCATCACCAAAAACTAGCTCTAGAAAGTGCTGGAATAGAATATACGACAGATATCGAGGAGAATTTTGATATCTTACATATCAATACGGTAGGGATAACGAGTACGTCTGTTATTGAAAATGCTCGTAAAAAAGGGGCTAAGATTATCTATCATGCCCATAGTACAGAAGAAGACTTTAGGAATTCATTTATCTTATCTAATCAAATTGCACCTTTTTTGCGTAAACACTTAATTAACTTGTATTCACAAGCTGATTTTATTATTACTCCTACGCCTTATTCCAAACGTTTATTGAAAGATTATGGAATTAAAATTGAGATTGAAGATGTATCAAATGGAATTGATTTGAATCGATTTAAGTATAATGAAGAGAAAGTTAAGGCGTTTAGAAAGTATTTCTCATTAGATGAGAATCAGAAAGTTGTTATTTCAGTTGGGTTGTACTTTGAACGAAAAGGTATACAAGATTTCATGGAAGTCGCGAAATATTTCCCGGATGTTAAATTTATCTGGTTTGGTTATACACCAATGATATCGATTCCAAAATCGGTTCGTGATTTAATTCATGATCATCCAAGGAATGTAATATTGCCTGGTTATGTAAAAGGTCCAATTATTGAAGGCGCGTATGCTTCTGCAGATTGTTTTTTCTTTCCTTCCTATGAAGAAACAGAAGGAATTGTTGTATTAGAAGCTCTTGCGTCTAATTGTCCTGTGCTCATTCGAGATATACCTGTCTACGATGATTGGTTAGTACATAATGTCTCTTGTTTCAAAGCTATTAACAATGAAGGATTTGTTTCAATCATTAATCAAGTTCTTAATAAAGAACACTTAAATACCAGTATTGAAGGATTTAAAGTTGCAGAAAAAAGAAGTATTCCAGAAGTTGGTAAGAAATTAAAGTGCATCTATGAGAAAGTTAGGGGGATTGTATGAGAATAGCGATTTTTACAGACACCTATACACCTGAAATTAATGGGGTTGTTTCATCAATTGTAACACTTCAAGAAGGTTTAGAGGCCATGGGGCATGATGTGTTCATTGTCACTACTCATGCGTCAATTTTATCGATATCTTATGAAAATCGAATTTTAAGATTACCAGGAATCCAGTTAAAACAAATGTATGGTTATGTCCTCACTTCTCCTTTACATATTCGTGCTTACAATATTGTTAAGGGAATGAATTTAGATATTTTACATGCCCATACCGAGTTTGGGATTGGTATTTTTGCACGAATAGTGGCTCGATTAATGCATAAGCCTTTAGTGGTTACCTATCATACAACGTATGAAGATTATACGCATTATGTGAATGTATTAAAGTCCAAAACATTTGAAAAAGTTGCGAAAAAGACGGTATCACAACTAAGCAAGATTTATATTGAAACGAGTGATGGGGCTATCTCTCCCTCTGAGAAGACGAAGTTGATGTTGCAAGGGTATGGTATCAAACGTGAAATAAAAGTTATTCCAACAGGTCTTAACTTAGAGCGATTCAAGAAAGAGAATGTTAATTTTGAAGAGGTAAATCAACTTAGGGCTGAACTTGGTCTTGATGGTAAATTGACGATACTTTATGTTGGACGTATAGCGAAAGAAAAGAGTATTGATTTAGTCATCGAAGGATTTTCTAAAATAGATCAAAATCAAATTCCAAGTCGATTAGTAATCGTTGGGGCAGGACCTCAAGAAGATGAACTTAAAGAACTTGCTAAACGAATCACTGAAAAAGGAACCGTGTTATTCTTAGGTAAGCGTGCAGCGCATACCATTCCGATATACTATCATGCTTGTGATATCTTTGTGTCTGCTTCATTGACTGAAACACAAGGTATGACGTTTATTGAAGCACTTGCGAGTGGGAAAGTGGTATTTGCTCGTGAAGATTCTGTTTTATTGGATTTAATTATTCATGGATATAATGGATATTACTTTACTGATGCGAATGATTTCAAAAATAGAATTAATGAATACAATCAATTAAATCAAATAGGAAAAGATACTATAATTTCTCATGCATTAAACAGTTCATTACCTTATGATCGTGAAGTATTTATTAATAATGTATTAAATGTTTATCAAAATGCGATTACACAAGCACAAGAATCTATGATATTAAAATCGGTGCAACACAGTAATGATGTTGTTGAGTGTGAATGTGTCAATAAAAATCGGAGTTTAACAATCGTCGTTAGTACTGAAATGTTTGTTAAATTAGGATTAAGGAAGGGGAATGAATTGAGTCAAGATACGATTGAAGAACTGCTTGAACATGAACAAGCTGTAAAAGCATATCAAAGCTGTATTCGTAAGATAAGTGTTAAAGACCGTAGCCGTAAAGAGATTTATGATTTCTTGATTGAAAATACGACTTTAGAGATTGGACAGATTAATTTGTTAATTGAACACTTAGAGAGCCGTAAATATATAAATGATGAAGCTTATGCAAAAGACATGGTCTCATCACTTCATGCTTTATTACAAGGCAAGCAAAAGATTATTCAAACACTTCGTAAAAAGGGGATATCTCAAGAAATCATTGATCGTGTGATTCAAACAGATACACTAGAAAATGAAGTTGAAAACGCATTAGCTTTAGCCGAAAAGGTAAAACCGAATATCAAAGATAAATCAGTTCGATTGAAGAAACAAAAATTGACTCAAAAGTTAATGACTCAAGGATTTGATTTCAATGTTATTGAGTTAGTAATGCGAAGTCTAAACTTCACAGATGATGAAAAAGGTGAGTTGGATGTATTGCGAAAAGCAGCATTGAAAGCTAAACGTAAATATACATCAAAGTTTAATGGAACTGGATTAAGGAATGCGGTATTTGGTTACTTGGATCATCAAGGATTTAACTTAGATGATATCTATATTATTTTAAATGAAATGGAGTGGGATGATGAGTAGACAAACAATTCAAAGTTTTGTGGAAGGTGAAAAGGTTAATACGAGTTTATTAATCACTCAATTAAATAAGGGAATTACGAATGCTGGAGCGCCTTATGTGTCTTTTAGTTTTCAAGATCAAACGGGTACGATAGAAGCTAAGTTATGGGATGTTAAGGAAGAGATGATGTCTACGATTGAAGCTGGTAAAGTGGTTCAAGTAACCGGAGAAGTATTAAAGTATCGTAATGCGAATCAGTTAAGACTTTATGGAGTTAGTCCATTAAACGATTCTGATTTCAATCCAGCGGATTATGTTGTAAGTACAAGTCTAAGTTTAGAGTTTATGCAAAAGAGAATCAAAGAGACATTACTCTCTATGAAAGATCCAATCTATCAAGGCGTATGTAAATCGGTTATAACACATTATGCAGATAAGTTATTTGTCTATCCAGCTGCGGCAAAGAATCATCATGATTTTGTGGGTGGATTAGCGACACATATGATTGCGATGATTGATTTAGCTGAAAGTTTCTGTGTGTTGTATCCTAATTTAAATCGTGATTTGTTACTAGCGGGTGTTATCTTACACGATTTGGGTAAAATGGAAGAATTATCTGGACCTATTCTTACGGAATATACCTTAGAGGGTAAATTAGTTGGGCATATTTCTATTATGCAAAGCAAAGTGACTGAGATTGCGACGAAACTTGGAGTTGAGTCTTCTGAACAAGTCACATTAATGCGTCACATGATTTTATCACATCATGGTGAATATGAATTCGGTTCTCCTGTGTTACCTCTAATTATGGAAGCGGAGATGTTAAATTACATCGATAACGTGGATGCACGTATGAATATGTTAACCAAGGCATTGGATCAAGTTAAAGAAGGTGAATGGACAGCTCGTGTGTTTGCCTTAGAGAATCGTAGTTTCTATAAACCAAAAGAATAAGCAAATGCTTATTTTTTTAAATCAAAGCACTTGACTTATACCCTAGGGGGGTATAATATAATTTCAGAGGTGATAACTATGTTAAAGAAATATTCAGTAGAAGGCATGACGTGTAACCACTGTGTACATCATGTTACAGTCGCATTAAGCGAAGTTGATGGGGTTAAGGATGTAAAAGTATCCTTATCAGAAAAATCAGCATTAGTTAATTCTGATGATTCAGTAAGTTTTGAAACGCTACATGCTGCAGTAGAAGAAGCGGGGTACAAACTTGTCGGATAACATTCGCCACTATACCGTGACGGATATGACCTGCGCAAGCTGTACTGCGGCTGTTCAGAGAACAGTCTCTAAATTAGATGGAGTTTCCCGTGCTGAGGTCAATCTTAGCACGGAGAAGCTTACGATCGAATTAAGTAAAGACGTTGATTTTTCAACACTTAAGCAAGCAGTCGAAAAAGCAGGTTACGGTTTAGTCGAACCAACTCAAATCCGTCAAATTAACCTCGATATTGAAGGAATGACCTGTGCTTCATGTAGTGCAGCGGTTGAGCGTGCTATTAAGAAACAATCAGGGGTTCAATCTGCGAGTGTTAACCTTACAACAAATAAGGCAACCCTTTCTTATGATCCAAGTGTAATAAAACTTTCTACGATTAAACAAGCCGTAGAGAAGGCTGGATATAAAGCAAATGATATACAAATCGAGAAGGATGAGGATGATAAGCGAAAAGAATTAGCTCTTAAGCAAATGACATTTAAGTTAGTTCTTGCGAGTATATTTGCTTTACCATTACTTTATCTTGCGATGGGCCATATGATTGAAGGAATTGAATTATGGTTACCAATGTGGTTAGAACCGCATATGGAACCTTTGAATTTTGCCTTAGTACAATTATTCTTAAGTATTCCAATAATGTATGCAGGACGAAAATTCTTTACAGTAGGATTCAAGACATTGAGTCATGGATCTCCAAATATGGATTCGTTAGTTGCGATTGGTACAGGTGCTGCATTCTTATATGGTATCTATAATACAATTGGAATATATCAAGGCGATCATATGTTGGTGAATGATTTATACTTTGAATCAGCAGGAGTTGTTATTACATTAATACTATTAGGGAAATGGTTAGAGGAACGTTCTAAAGGGAAGACATCTCAGGCGATTAAGAAGTTAATGGGTTTAAGTCCTAAATCAGCGCATTTAGTTCAAGGATCTGAAACGATAGATGTTTTACTCGAAGAAGTTGTTATAAATGATATTCTACTCGTAAAACCAGGCGAGAAGATTCCAGTCGATGGACTTGTAATCAGCGGTCAAAGTGCTGTTGATGAAAGTATGTTAACCGGTGAAAGTTTACCCGTTGAGAAGAACATTGGAGATAAAGTTATCGGTGGATCACTTAATGCGAATGGTGTGATAACCATGAAGGCAAGTGCGGTCGGACAAGATACAGCTTTAGCACAAATCATTAAATTGGTTGAAGATGCTCAAGGTCAAAAGGCTCCAATTGCGCAATTAGCTGATATTATCTCTGCTTATTTCGTACCAGTGGTTATTGTCATTGCGTTTGTGAGCGCTATTTTCTGGACACTCAATGGAAAGGATTTCCCATTTGTCTTAAATAGTTTTGTGACAGTACTTGTTATTGCATGTCCTTGTGCTCTTGGTTTAGCAACCCCAACTGCTATTATGGTTGGGACAGGTAAAGGGGCTCAAATGGGTGTCTTGTTTAAAGGTGGAGAAGCACTTGAAACAGCTCATAAAGTGAATGCGATTATCTTTGATAAGACAGGAACGATTACAAAAGGTACTCCAACATTAACGGATCTTAAACCGATTGATATCGATGAGACGTCATTCTTAAGTATCATCGCAAGTGCTGAGTCTGTATCTGAACATCCACTTGCGAAAGCTGTTGTTAAATATGCTTTAGACAAAAAAATACCATTATTAAGTGTAGATCAGTTTGAAGCAGTCAGTGGAAGAGGATTAAAAGCATTAGTCGATAATAAGCACGTTCTTATAGGAAATGAAGCTTGGATGATAGAAAATAATGTTAATGTATCTGAAAAAGAATGGGCAGATTCATGCTCATCCTTAGGTAAAACAGTCTTATGGGTTGCGTATGATTCTAAACCTTTAGGCTTATTCGCAGTAGCGGATGTTGTGAAGGAAAGCAGTTTAGAGGCGATTACAGCGCTTAAGAAGATGGGCATTAAAGTCGCTATGATTACAGGTGATAATCATAAAACAGCGAACGCGATTGCGAAACAAGTCGGTATTGACTTAGTTCTATCCGAAGTTCTTCCTCAAGATAAGGGAGATGAAGTCGATAAACTTAAGGCACAAGGCTATGTGGTCGCAATGGTTGGAGATGGTATTAATGATGCGGTCGCACTGACTAAAGCAGATGTTGGTATAGCGATTGGATCTGGGACAGATGTTGCGCTAGAATCAGCGGATGTTGTGCTTATGAAATCGGATTTAAAGGATGTGGCTAAGTCACTAAAATTGTCTAAGTCAACCATGATAAATATCAAAGAGAACCTATTCTGGGCATTTATTTACAATATTATTGGTATTCCTTTCGCGGCTGGTGTATTCTATTATTTTGGAGGCCCTTTACTTAATCCAGTCTTAGCAGGGACTGCAATGGCATTAAGTTCTGTGTCGGTTGTGACCAATGCGTTACGCTTAAGATTCTTTAAAATGAGGTAAAACTATGGATGAATGTAAACTTACACATCGTGAACAGGATGAACAAACAAAACTGATTAATCGACTCAATCGATTAGAAGGTCAGATACGTGGAATAAAAAACATGGTCGAAGAAGATGTGTACTGTGACGACATCTTAATTCAAGTGGCAGCGGTTAAGTCTGCCCTAGATGCGTTTTCATCTCAGCTATTTGAAAACCATTTAAAGACCTGTGTCGTTCGTGATATCAAAGAAGGACATCCAGAGATTGTGGATGAAGTATTAACCACCATCAAACGATTAACTCGATAAAATGGAAAGAAAGCTTAGACTCTCCGGTTTAACTTGCACACATTGTGAAGAAACCATTAAAAAAGAATTGAAGAAACATCCTTCTATTCAATCTGTTTCTGTTTCATACAAAACAGGGATTATGTATCTAAAAGGTCCAAGATGGATATCGAATCAAGAGATCAATCATTTGATTCAACCATTAGGGTATGAGATTGATACAGAAAAGAATGGAATGAATCTTTTAATATTAGCAATTGGATTAATTATTTTTATTGGTTTTCAATATCTATATGGACAATTTAACTTTGATCCAACACGGTCTAATTTAAGTATTGGATTGGTTGTGGCTTATGGGCTTGTCTCTTCACTTCATTGTGTTTCCATGTGTGGAGGACTTGCATTATCTGCAAGTTTAAATCAAAAGAATTCGAAGTATATGAGTTCAATCTTACAGTATCAAAGTGGAAGATTAATCTCATATACAATCTCTGGTTTATTACTTGGATTACTTGGTTCTGTATTTCAATTATCGAATGAAGTTAAGAATATTCTATTATTAGTCGCAGGAGTTTGGCTAATACTCTTATCCTTACAAATGGCACAAATTATTCAGCTTCCTGATTTCAAATTGAATTATCGTACAAAATCACGTCAATCCTTTGTGATAGGATTACTCAATGGATTAATGCCATGTGGTGCGTTGCAGACTATGCAGATCGTCGCATTATCAACGGGAAATGCACTTACCGGTGCACTCATGATGTTTATCTTTGGTTTAGTCACATCACCTGCTTTAATGGGGATGCAGTGGTTAGGCTTAAGATTATCCAATGTAAAAGCTAAGACAGTTAAACTCGTTAGTTCTATGATTGTATTACTCTTAGGCTTACAAATGGTTGTCCAATCACCCATCATTCAAAATACAGTTGATTCTATCTTCAGAGATGTTAAACAAGCACCGATTGTGGATGGAGTTCAATATGTGAAATTAAGTATTGTGGAAGGTCGATATGTCCTTGACTACAACACGGTTAAAAAGGGGTTACCCGTTGAATTAAGCTTTGATCATACACAGTTCTTAGGCTGTGCAAACCCAATTATCCTAAGTTTCTTAAATGATCAAGTTGTGGATGTTTTACAGAATCCAAAACCGATCCGATTTATTCCAACTCAAGATGAATTAAAAATTCATTGTTGGATGAATATGGATAAGATAACACTCTATGTTAATCAATAAATGCACTTATGAAGTGCATTTATTTTAATATGAGCAGATTTAATTCTTCTTTCGTATACTGTACAGAATCATCGTGATTGAATAAAAGTACAAGTCCATCATTCTCATCATATCGTGGGATTAAATGGAAGTGTACATGGAATACAGATTGTCCAGCGGCTGTATTCATATTACTTAATAAATTAAAGCCTTTAGGATTTAATATGGATTGATAATGTTTTACAAGATCTTTAGATATTTCATGAATGTGTTTCACTAAATCACTATCACAATCTGAGAAATTATCGAAATGTTGTTTAGGAATAATTAAAGTATGGCCTTTAGTTACAGGACTAATATCTAAGAATGCTAAGATTTGATTATCTTCATAAACGGCTTTAGATGGAATTTCATGATTCGCAATTTTACAGAATACGCACATAGTTTTACCTCTTTTTTTCATCATATCACAAAAAGAAAGACTGTGATTAACACAGTCTACTTAGCAATATAATTTGGATATGTTTGAATGAATAAATCAAATACTGTCTTATCATAAATTGTAAAGTTATACTTTATGAAATAGGATTCAAGTGTCTTATCTGTGAAAGTTGAATCATAAGTAAACGATTCAATAATCTCATCCTTCAATTTGTTTGTATCCGCATTTGTGACTTGAACAATGTAATTGGTTGTGCCATCTGATAATACATCTGATAAAGTCGGAGTCGTTAGATAGTCAATAAAGCTAACAACAACACTTGGAATACTACTTTTATTGTTTACGAGTTCTTCATCACCTGGATAATTTGAAGTAGAATATTTATCCGCAACAACTGTGAAATCAACTCCAGCTTTAATTTCAGCTAGGGCTTCTGCAGCAAGTTCCGCATCCGTGATTTCGATTAAACGAATTTTCTTAGGACGGTATCCAGCCGCAATGGCATCGAAGTTATCTGTAAGATAGTTCTTAACCAATTTTTCTTGTTGAAGAGAAGGAATGATACCATTGTTATAGTAATCATCTTTATCTTTATAGCCATAATATTGTAAATAAAGATCAATATTATCACCAACTGAATCCACGAACTCCTGAAGCTGCGTATCAGCTTCTACAATCATTTCATCATCCATTGGCACTTCTTTTTCAAAGATAATACGTGAAGCCATCTGCTTAATAATAGCAGTAGAATCTGTAGCCATCATTTGTGAATAAATTTGTCCAATAGTAATGCTTTGGTCACCTACTTTAATTAATACATCTTTTGAATTTGATACATTGGTTGTCTTGTTTCCACAACCGACTAAGACTAAGCTTAGACTTAAGATTACGAGTAATTTTTTCATACTTATCCCTCTATTCCCATATACTTGAGTAACTCTGCTTTTAACTCTTCGTTACCCATAAAGTCAACGTTTAATTCAACAGCTTTGTTCCAAATAATATTGAGCTCAAGTGTAGTATCGTTTGATAAAATGGCACTATAGAACTCTTGGTAATCTTTTAACATATCTAATTGAGTTGAAACGACATGAATCAAATGATAACCATATTGAGTTTTAACCCAATCACTCGTTTCACCTTCATTGAGTGCTAAGGCAACACTTAAGAATTCAGTTACGAAACTTGTTTTTGCATCAACGTATCCTAATAATCCTTTATTTGTATTGTTTGAAGTATCCTCAGAATACTGAGCAACCATTTCTTCAAAGCTTAATCCATTCGCATACGCAGCTTTAGCAGCTTCAAATCTTGAAGTATCATCTGCAGTAGGATTATCCGGATCTGCCATCGTTATTAAAACATGACTTACGATACGAGGTTTATTGATTTCTGCGAAACCTGGGTAAAGTGTATCAATGTTAGTATCGATGTATTTATTCATTAATTCTTGGCGTTTATAAACATATTCGAAATAAGTGGTAAGATCTTCAATCTTAGAATAACCTAAACTTTTTAAAGCTTCTACAATATATGTTTCATATCCAGTTCCATAATAACTTTGGAAACTAGCCTTAACATTGTCAGCTTCAACTTCGGCTTTTGTACGAATTACATCAGTTGTCTTTACAGACGCGTCGATAACCGCACGTTCAAAGAATAAATAAACTGCCTGTATTCCATATTGGTTATATAGTTCTGAATAGAACTCATCGGTTGTGACATCAGTATCTGCAACGGTAAACACAACATCTTTTCCACCGACTGTCTTAGATGGTAAGTTATCTTTGTTTTGGTCATATACATAATAAATAATGGTGGCACCTAATAAAACGGCTACTAAGACAACGAACCATTGTCTTTTGATCACTGCTAGCATTCTAAATCCTCCTGATTAACTTCTTAATTATAGTTTAGTTACACATTAAAAGCAATCTATCAAAAAGTGCATAAATGGTAAATGATGGGGTTAGCTATGTTATAATATTCACGGTTATGAAACCTTGTTAGGAGTAATAGAATGAATACACTCGAAATTAAAAATTTACACGTCTCAATTGATAATAAACCTATCCTTAAAGGCGTTGATTTAGTGGTGAATGAAAAGGAAGTTCATGCATTAATGGGGCCAAATGGTAATGGTAAATCAACCTTACTAGCAGCTATTATGGGACATCCTAAATATGAAGTAACAGAAGGAACAGTAACACTTAATGGTGAGAATGTTCTTGAAATGGAAGTCAATGAAAGAGCTAAAGCAGGCTTATTTTTGGGCATGCAATACCCACAAGAAATCAATGGAGTTACTATCTCTGATTTCATGAAAGCAGCTTTAAATACACGTAGTGAAAAACCAATTCCATTATTTACCTTTATTCGTAGTTTAGATTCTGCGATTAAGAAACTAGAAATGAAATCTGAAATGGCGCATCGTTATGTCAATGAAGGATTTTCTGGTGGTGAAAAGAAACGAAATGAAATCATGCAAATGATGTTACTAAAACCTAAATTTGCGATGTTAGATGAAATCGATAGTGGATTGGATGTTGATGCGATTAAAGTTGTCGCAAAGGTTTTAAATGAACAAATTGAATCCAGTAATATGGGTACATTGATCGTGTCTCACTATGATCGTTTCTATCAAATGGTTCAACCTACTCATGCCCATGTATTAATCGATGGTAAGATTGTAATATCAGGTGGTCGTGAACTTGCGACAAAAGTTGATGAACAAGGATACGATTGGCTTCAAAATGAATTAGGTATTGAAATCAAAGAAGAAAAAACTGAAGTTGTACGTAATGCGGTTGGTAGTTTAGGGACTTGTGCTGTTAAGGAGTTAAGTGATGTCACTCAATAGTTATATCGTTGATGCTGGATTTCATGAACTTACATTGGATTTAAGCACCTCAACAGATTTTAAACTACAATCCCAAAAGAATGTTTCTGCAGATGTTTTAGTTCATTTAGTGGGTAAAGGTAGTGCTAACTTGGAAGTTACTTTAGAAAAAGATAGTAAGTTAAATCTTTTCTATCTTAATACAGCAGAAGAAGCACAATTAAATGAAAGCTATATCTTAAATAAAGATAGTCAATTAGATTTGGCCTATGGAGACTTCAATGATGGATCTTGTGATCGTAATTCAGATGTCTACTTAGTTGAAAATGGCGCAAGTGTATATCTTAAAAGCGCAAGCTTAGTTAAATCTGAAAGACGTTTAGTCTATCGATTCAATCATCAAGCACAATACACCTATGGAGATATGCAAAACTTTGTGGTTACTTTGGAAAAAGGGAAACTTAGTTTACATGCGATAGGTAAAATAGAAAAAAATGCGGCGAATAGTGAGACTCACCAAACGTCACGTGTGTTAAACTTTAACGCTACTGAAAGAGCTTCTGTATTCCCTCAATTATTTATTGATAATAATGAAGTTAAGGCATCTCATGCGGAGAGTAGTGGACAAGTGGATCCTGATCAACTTTATTACCTACAATCCCGTGGACTATCTCCTGAAGAATCTGTTAGCTTGATTGTTAAGGGGTATTTATCTTCTATTTTAGAGAATATTAAGAATGATGAAATTAAAGAACGTTTAATGGAATCAATTGAACGAAAGGTAGATGAGGTATGTTCGAGGTAGGTAAGGTTCGTCAAGATTTTCCATTATTAAAAAAAGCGGGTGAATCCAGTAAGCCGCTTATTTATCTTGACAATGCCGCTACTACCTTAAAACCTCAATCCGTTATTGATGCTGTAACACGATACTATACTGATTACTCAGTTAATATTCATCGAGGAGATTATGATTTATCGTATCAAGTTTCTGATTATTATGAGAAGACTCGTAAAACAGTCGCATCCTTTATACAAGCAGATGTGAATGAAGTCGTATTCACGGCTGGTGCGAGTGCTTCATTAAATATTGTTGCTTATGGGTATGGTGAGAAATATATACAAGAAGGAGATGTGATTCTATCAACTGAATCTGAACATGCTTCAAGTATTCTTCCATGGTTCAGAGTGGCTAGTCAGAAAAATGCTAGTATTGAATATGTCCCAATGACAGAGGATGGACAGATTACCATTGAGAACTTTATACATGCGATGCATTCTAAAGTGAAAGTTGTGGTAATTGCGCATATATCAAATGTATTAGGGTATGTTGTGCCAATTAAGGAGCTTACGGAGATAGCGCATTCGTTTGGTGCGATTGTTGTTGTAGATGGAGCACAATCTGTACCACACATCCAAACACGAGTCAAAGATTGGGATATTGATTTCTTAGCTTTCTCAGCTCATAAGATGTATGGTCCAACTGGAATTGGAGTCTTATATGGTAAATACCATTTACTCGATTCGATCGAACCTTATTATCTTGGCGGTGGAAGTAATGCACGTTTCGATCGTTGTGGAAATATTACCCTTAAGAATCCACCTTATAAATTTGAAGCTGGTACACCTGCAATTGAAGGAGTTCTTGGATTAAAAGCTGCAATCGAATATATTGAATCGATTGGATTTGATGCGATAGAGAAGGCTGAACATGGATTAAGGTCTTATTTAATCCATCATCTAAAAGAGTTCAAACATATCAAGCTTTACAATCCTGACGCAACATCTGGAATTGTCACATTAAATGCATTAGGTATTCCATCTCAAGATGCGGCAATTTATTTGAACTCTAAAGGTATTATGGTTCGTGCAGGAAATCATTGCGCTAAGATTTTATTAGATGTCTTAAAGACCCCTGATACGATTCGTATTAGTTTGAGTTTCTATAACACTAAAGAGGAGTGCGATGCGATTATTGAAGCACTTCGTGAGATTACACTTGAAAAGTGTATTGATTTAATTTTCTAGGAGGGAATGATGTCCGATTTAATGAAAGATCCATTGATCTTAAGACAAATTATTATGGATCACTATGAGTATCCTAGAAATCATCATTTAACTGAAGATGAGCACTATCATAAAGTGCATATGGCTTCAGAATCTTGTATTGATGATATTACGGTTATGGCAAGGATTGAAGATAACATCGTTAAAGATGTTTGTTTCGATGGTGTGGCATGTACGATTTCAACCGCATCAACTTCAATCATGACTGAACTTTTAATAGGCAAAACAGTGGAAGAAGCTGAGGCAATTGTGAAAGAATATTATAAGATGGTTGAGCTTTTACCATTTGATGAAGAATTATTACAAGAAGCGATCGCATTTCATCAAGTAGGTAAACAAGCCAATCGTATAAAATGTGCTACAATCGGCTTTAAAGCGATTGAAGAGTGCATAAAGGAGCACAAACATGAGTGATAAACAAAATGAACAACTTCCTTCATCGGAATATCAATTTGGTTTCCATGATGAAGATGTTAGTCTATATAAAACGAAAAAGGGGATTACCCGAGAAATAGTAGAAGAAATTTCTAAGATTAAAGGTGAACCTGAATGGTTGTTAGATTTCAGACTTAAATCGTTTGAACAATTTATGCAAAAGAAAATGCCAACTTGGGGTGCTGATTTATCTGAGTTGAATTTTGATGAATATACCTATTACATCAAACCATCTGAACGTATGATGAATAATTGGGAGGATGTTCCTGATTCAATTAAAGACACATTTGAACGATTAGGTATACCTGAAGCAGAACGTAAATACTTATCTGGTGTTGCGACTCAATATGAATCTGAAATGGTATATCACAATATGTTAGAAGAAGTTGAGTCAAAAGGAGTTATCTTTACCGATCCTGATACAGCATTTAAGAAGTATGAACATATCTTTAGACCTTTCTTTGGAACGATTGTTCCTTATTCTGATAACAAGTTTGCGTCATTAAACTCTGCAGTATTCTCTGGTGGATCATTCATCTATGTTCCTAAAGGTGTTAAATTAGATAAACCGCTTCAATCCTACTTCAGAATTAATACCGAGCAAATGGGTCAATTTGAACGTACCTTAATCATTGTGGATGAAGGGGCAGATGTACATTATGTAGAAGGATGTACAGCTCCAACCTATAGTAAAGATAGTTTGCATGCGGCAGTGGTTGAAATCTATGTTCATCCAAATGCTAAGTGTCGTTATACTACGATTCAAAACTGGTCTACCAATGTCTTAAATCTAGTAACTAAACGTGCTAAGGTTATGGATCATGGGGCTATGGAATGGATTGATGGTAATATTGGAGCGCATGTCACAATGAAATATCCTGCATGTATCTTAGCAGGTGAATATGCTCGTGGTATGACTATATCTATCGCAGTATCTTCTCATATCAATCAAATACAAGATGCAGGAGCTAAGATGGTTCATTTAGCACCATATACATCCAGCAATATTATTTCTAAATCAGTTGCTCGTAATGGTGGTGAAGTAAACTATCGTGGTTTAGTTCAACACAGTGCTAAGGCTATTCATGCACGTTCTAAGATTGAATGTGATACGTTATTGATGGATGGAAAGAGTCGATCTGACACCTTACCTACGAACATTTCATACAATCCTTTATCAACGATTGAACATGAAGCGACTGTATCTCGTGTATCAGAGGACCAACTCTTCTATCTCATGAGTCGTGGATTGAATAAGAGTCAAGCGTTAGAGACCATCGTAATGGGATTCTTAGAACCATTTACCCGTGAATTACCGATGGAATATGCAGTAGAGCTTAATCAGCTTATGAAGTTGGATATGGAAGGATCAGTTGGATAATGCTTAAGTCTGACTTAAGAATTAAACATCTCACTATCAGAAAGAACATGAGTGTTGAAGAACGTAATCGTTTTTCAGCACTCATTTTTAATCGACTCACCCAATTCGCAAAATATCATGAACGAATTGGAGTCTATATTAGTATGGATCATGAAGTTGATACAAGACGATTGATAGAGTGGTGCTTATTGAATCAAAAAAAGGTTTATGTACCTAAGATTGTGGATCAACATATGATATTTATTGAAATTCATTCATTAGTCGATTGTTCAATCAATAAAATGGGGATATTGGAACCAATTATAAATACACCGACATCAGATGAAATAGAACTAATGATTGTGCCTATGTTAGCGTACAATGAAAGAAATTATCGATTAGGGTATGGTAAAGGATATTATGACCAATATCTTAAAACATCAAATGCGTATCGGTTGGGGATATGTTTTAGTATGAATTTTGAACCTGAGCTTTTTGAGCAGGAACATGATGAAAAATTGGCACAAATTTTCACTGAGCTAGATTAATTATCAGTTATAATAAGACTAGAAATGATGGAGATTTTTATATGTTCAAGAAAAACGCATTAATGATCCAAATTATGTTTATTTTTTTTATGTTATTTGTAGGTTTATATATTCCTTTTACCCAACGCGTACCTTATCTAACAAGTATTGGTTATTCCAATGCAGAAATGAATAATATTTTTGCGATTCAAGCTGCTGTATCATTCGTTTATCAATTACTCTTTGGTTTCTTATGTGATAAATATCGCACCATTAAAAAGTTCTTTATAATGGCATTGATTCTTGGGACAGCAGGTACATTCTTGATGTTCCAGATTACAGACAATATTTTCTTCTTCCATATTCTAACAATGGCGGTAATGGGTAGTTTCTTAAACCTATCCATTGGTTTACTTGATTCTTGGGCACTTGAAATTGATCCAGCCATTCAACGTAATTATGGTGCAGTTCGTGCTATGGGAACAGTTGGATGGATTGTGGGTGGTTACTTTGTGACACTCGTATTAGAACGTTTTGGATTTGGTTCTTTAAGTTTTACATTCTTGATTATTGCGGTCATATCCTTTATCTTAACACTTCGTTTAGATGATGCGGTGAAGGAACATCGTTCTACACCATTACGTATTCAGGATATGAAGGAGTTATTATTTTCCAAGCGTTATATGATTATTGTGTTTGTCCTATTATTTGGAATGATGATGGCTAATAGTGATGGAATACTGGTTGTGATGAAGATGGAAGCGATAAATGCGACTCCATTTGAGAAATACTTTAGATTTGCATCTCAAGCTTTTGTAGAATTACCTCTATTATTCTTAGGGGCTAAATTATTAGAACGATTTAATCCAGTTAAATTACTTGGATTTGCGATTATTATGTTTGCGGTACGTTTTATTGGATATTCTCTTGCGCCAAATGCGACTTGGATGATTATTGTAGCACTTTTACAGGCTGTTACGTTTCCAATTCTTATGGTTGCGAGTAAACAACTCATCTTCCGTGAATCACCAACCCATTTGAGATCGTCTGGTCAACTCTTTGCGATGTCGATTTATAATGGTATTGGGGCGTCTATTATTCCATTAATTACGACGTTCTTAATTGGTCGTGGTGGTATTGATTTTGCCTTAATGGCGTTAGCCGCAATGATGGTTATTCCTTTAACTTTAGTGTTCTATTTCTTGAAATTAGAGAAAAATTAGTTTCACATATTTTCACATATAAGTGACACACTGTGTACACATTACAGTTGTATATTTTAGTTGTAAGATAAATCATATCTTACCTGTACGATCTCTTTCATAATAACCCCCTTTAAAAAATACGTACAGATTCCTTTCCCCTTTTAAGTAATAAGTGAAGAAAAAAGACGACGCCAAACGTCTTTTTTCTTATCATCTTTGTTGACAAATACCCTATAAATTTGTAAGATATAAGTGGGTTCAGAACCCGACTGTTTGATTCTCTGGTCCATTCACTTCCCCCACCCATAGAATGGCCAGTAATCCCCCGATTATGAATCAAGCAAAAGAAGACGTCCTCGGACGTCTTTTCCTTAGAGGAAACCATGAAATTAATTGCACATTTTGAAGATGTATTCTGGGAGAATGAACCCATTGATCATTTAAGATTCACATCACGTGTCTTTTTAAAGAATGAATTGGGACAATATGCTTTCTTACACATTCTTGGCGAAGACTTCTTGGGTGAAAGAAATCACTTAGAGACTTGTGGTGGTGGAGTAGAAGAAGATGAAAGTTTTCTTGATGCGGCAATTCGTGAAGTTAAAGAGGAATTAGGGGTTAAGGCAAAGGATTATAAAGTGATTGGATCAATTATTGATCGTTTGAATCCTATCCATCGTATGACCTGTAGTGTTTTCTTTAGTGCTGACTTAGATGAAGTGTATGAAGACACCAATCGAACAGAGGATGAAAAAATACTGATTGACTCAGTATTGTGGTTGTATCCGGATGAAGTGATAAGACGTTTATCACAAGCTAATTCGTATGTCGATGCCTATGTTCATCGTAGAGATTTAAGAGCCTTCATCTATCTTTTGGAAAATAATTAGAACTGGGGCTAAATCATCATTTTCGTAAGTATAGCTTTGGACATTCCGAAGCTTTTTATTTTGATTCAAGAAGCTCATAATACCATCAAATTCTTCTATTCCACCCTCATGTTTACGATAGAGAGTCACACAAAGATATCCATTATCTTTTAAGATACTTATACTTTTATCTAATGCTTTAATACTTGAATCTAATTCTGTGATTATATTGGTCTCATAATTAGGCAAGTAACCATTATTCATCAATACGACATCAACTGGATCTTTGAGTACTGTATCGAGTTCTGCATGATCTAAACAATAGAAATCTTTGTTTGAGTAATTCTCACATTTTAATTTTGAACGAACTATCGCAATTGGTTGTATATCAAATGCATAGACATGTTTAAAGTGTTGAAGACAGAATAATGCATCATTTCCATTTCCAAGTGTTAAGTCACAAATAATCGCATCTGCATCACAGTGTCTTAATAGAAAGTGATGCATGAAGCTTGTTACTCGCATAAATCCCCCTGTGTAATATTAAGTGCTGCCAACTTCTTATCAATCCCATTGAGTACCACAATTTTGTTTTTAATCCATTGAGGTTCAATTAAATCTTCATGACTGTAATCACCGGTTAATCTCAATATAGATACTTCTTGTGGAATATATCGTAATTGAGTAATAACACAATCAATGTATTCTTCTAAACTGAGTAGCTTAAAAGGGCTTTTATAATATTGCAGTCCTAAATTAGAATTTTTTAATACATTTAACATATGTATTTTAATCCCATAAGGGCGTAGTTGTCCAACTTCTTTTACTGTTTCAATCATTTGTTCAACAGTTTCAGTTGGATATCCATTCATCACATGAATAATGATCATTAGATTGGTGTTCTTCAATTTCTTGAAAACGTCTTTAAATAAGGCATAATCATACCCACGATTCATATGTTTTGCGGTTTCATCATGAATAGTTTGTAGACCCAACTCAAGATAAACATCTTTTATTTTGGTCAGAGAATCTAAGTAATCAATAATGGAATCATCTAAACAATCCACTCGTGTCGCAATGGATAATGCGATGACATCAGGATGATGGATAAAAGGATCATACAATTGTTTTAGTTCCTCTATGGGGGCGTATGTATTAGTAAAGGCTTGAAAATAAGCTATAGCTTTGGCATCTGGCCATTTTTTTTGTTGAATTTGTACACCTTTGTTAAACTGTTCCATCAAATTTAGTGTAGTGTTTCCTTGGAAATCTCCACTCCCAATATCATTACAGAAGGTACATCCACCATATCCACATTTTCCATCTCGATTAGGGCATGTGAATCCAGCATTGAGTCCTACTTTAAATACTTTAGTGTTATAGCGTTTACGACTGGCATAGTTAAATGTGTGGTAACGCTTGTTGTCATTGGAATAAATAAATGTGTTCATAGTCGTATTGTAGCACAGACTTGCTTTTTATATATGCATTTGATATTCTTTATAAGAAGCGAAGATAAACAGTAGTAAGATGGAAC
>Ga0209207_1000658_pt1 | contig 19625 bp, 24 predicted proteins | sample SaghotsprinmetaG_FD_184140 | JGI IMG/M metagenome (GOLD analysis project Ga0209207, IMG submission 184140) | Hot spring microbial communities from South Africa to study Microbial Dark Matter (Phase II) - Sagole hot spring metaG (SPAdes) (version 3) | ecosystem: Environmental > Aquatic > Thermal...
CTGCTGGAACGGGTGGATGAACTGGCCGAACGCCTCAGCCTCAGCCGTGCGGCTGTCATCAATCTGGCCATCCATCAGGGCATGGAGCACGGCATCACCGTGGATGGCTCGCGCCGCGACGAGTAACAGAAGGGGGGGCTATGGCCGCAAGAAAACAACAAGACAGCGCCGCGCAGCTCGTTGAGCTAAACCGCGAGCTGGCCCGTGTGGCGGTTGCACATGGCACAGCCAGCCCGCAGGTGGCCGAGGTGCGGGCAAGAATCGCCGCTCTATCCGGCCAGTCAGAGCAGGCTGCCCCGGCCAAGCAGCAGGAAATGCGGTTCGACCCCGAGAAGCTGGTGCATCTGTCCAATCTGGACAATGAGCAGCCAGACCCCGAGGACTTCGGGCACCCTGATTGGGAGCAGCGCGAAGCCTCCCGCGCATTGACTCCACGGGTGCGCCACCTGATCGACGAAGCTGTGGCGCTGGAGATCGAGCAGGCCCGCAGCGCAGGCGCAACGGGCTACATCGCGCACTTTCTGGCACAGGCCACGCTTCCCCATACAGACCCCAAGAGCAACTACTTTGAGCGCGGCACGGGCAAGCTGACCCTTTCCATCACGGCCAACCCTAAGCATGGCGTGCCCTATGGCGGACTGCCGCGCTTGCTGCTGGCGTGGATGTGTACCGAGGCCGTCCGCACGGGCAGCGCCGAGCTATCGCTGGGCCGCTCGCAGACGGAATTTCTGGAAAAGCTCGATCTGCACAATGATGGCCGCTACATCGCCCGAGTGCGTGACCAGAGCTTGCGGCTAGTGCGTTCGCTGATCTCCGTCAGCGGCACCGACGGGGATGCGTTGGGCATCGAAAACATCCTGATCGCCAAGCGGGCGTTCATCTTCTGGAACACCCGCAACACGGAGCAGCCCGGACTATGGGACAGCTCAATCACCTTGAGCACGGACTTTTTCGAGAGCCTGACCCATGCCCCCGTACCGATCAAGATGGAGGCGCTGCAAGCACTCAAGAAGTCGCCGCTGGCGATGGATATTTACACGTGGCTGGTCTATCGCATGTTCACCCTGAACGTGGCGACAACCAGAGGCGGCAAGCCGATTGCTCACGTGCCTTGGGTTGGCCTGATGATGCAGCTCGGCGCGGGCTATGCGAATACCCCCAAGGGGCTGGCGAACTTCAAAACGAACTTCCGGCTAAGGCTGAAAGAGGCGTTGCTGTTCTATCCCGAGGCCCGGAACCACATCGAGGAAACGAAAGACCACCTGATTCTCACCCCGGCCCGCCTGCACATCGCCGCGACCAAGAAGAAGGGATAAGTCTGTGAGTTCTCCGAGTTGTCCACGTGACATCGCTAGCAAGGCCGGAAACCCGCTCCAGCACTGGCTTGGATGCCCGATCCCGAAAGTTGTCCACGTGACATCGCTAGTCATCAGCACGTGACATCACTAGCCGCTTTACGTGACATCGCTAGCCAGAATTGGCACGTGACATCGCTAGAAACCCTTGCTGCTATTGGCTTTCCGGGCATCGCGCTTATTCCCCCTAGTAGTTCTTGCTTTTAGGTTTTCCCTAGTAAATTTATTTACTAGTAGCTAGGGGCCACCGAACGGTGGAAAACTCGACCGGCAAAGCAAAATCAACCGCAGCAAGGCGGCCTAAAGGCCGGGGCACCCCTGCGGGGTTCCCCCACCCTTCGGGCGGCTCCCCCTCCGGCTGAAAATGTGGCCGCAAGCGGCCAGCCGTTCACCAAGCGCGGACAAGCCGCGCACGCAGCACCACCGCCTCAGCCTGGACAAACAGCAGTTGGCACCCAAAGACCGCAAAAGCGGTTTTTCAGGAAAGGCAGGCCAACGGCCAGCACTCCGAACAAGCCCCGAGACTGGCCGACGCTCTCCCATCCCCCCCGCCCCTTCCCGCTGGGAAGGGGAGCGAGTCGCCCTCTGTCGTCAAGGGTGCAGGGGGACGGCCTTCGGCCTCAAACCCCCTACACCCATGACGGGAGCGTGGGTCACTGCGAGGGCATCAAGGGGCTTTCGCGGCATATCCTCAGTCGCTGCGCTCCCTGCGGTATTCCACGACCCCTTGACCCCCTCTCCGTTCCAACAGCCAAACCATGCCATCAGGAAGCGTCCCAGCAGCCCGTAGAGGCCGTTTTCGGGGTTTGGCATACCGGGGTCGCCTCAGAAAACGGAAAAAATCGCACGCTAAGGATTTGTCATAGCCGTTGCGCTATCCGCCATTGGCGTATATAATGCAGGGCATGGAATTCATCGAAACCCCGACATTCACCCGCCTGCTTGCCGCGCTACTGACGGATGACGAGTACGCGGGCCTCCAGAATGTCTTGGTGGAGAACCCGGAACGGGGCGACATCATCAAGGGTGGTGGTGGAATCCGTAAGCTGCGCCACGCGCTGCCTGGGCGCGGTAAGAGCGGCGGGGTTCGGGTGATTTACTACTGGCTCCGGGACGACGAGCAGATTTACATGCTGCTGATCTACCCGAAGTCGAAAAAGGACGATCTGACCGACCGGGAAACCGCCGTGCTGCGCGAATTTGTGAAGGAGCTATGAGATGGAACAAGCATTGTTTGATGACCTGGTGCAAAGCCTGAAAGAAGCCAAGGCGATTGCTCGCGGGGAAGCACCCGCCTCTCGCCGGATCAAGGTAACGACGCCGGACGCGAAGGCGGTACGTGAGCAAATCGGGCTGTCACAAAGCGAATTCGCCCAGTTGATGCAGGTCAGCATCAAGACACTGCAAAACTGGGAACAGCATCGCCGCAACCCGACCGGCCCCGCTGCCGCCTTGCTCAAGATCGTGCTTACTGCGCCGGATGTGGCGCTCAAGACACTGCACGCCTGATTCTCGAAACTCGCCGTTCTGCACGACTTCAAGCGAGAACGGTTTTCGAGAACATCCCGGCCACGTCGGCGCTAGAAGCGGTCGACTTCTCAGCAAGGCTTCTCGCAGACCTTCGTTTGCGAGAAGCCTTTTCCTTTGCGGGCCAAGTGCGGCATGCCTTCGCGGCTGGTTATGCCATCGGCTTAACGTACTTTATTTTCCGTTTTCTGAGACGACCCCATACCCAACACCCAACGCCGGGAAAACGCGCCGTAGGCCCGTTTCTGCGCCGCTGAATGAGCGGATGACGGGTCAAGGGCGCAACGCGGCCACGGCTGGCTGGTGCGGCCCGCAGCCCGGCACGGGCGAGGACTCGGGCCAGACGGGGCGAACCCTTGACGCGGCAGCAGCGGCCAGAGCCTCACGGAGAGGGAGCAGGGGAGGGCTTTTAACCCCTGCTCCCCGACGCCTCGCGGGCGAGAGCGGGCGTGCAGAGGGCAGCGCCCTTTGCCCAAGCCCGCAGGGCGCGGAGCGAGTAGCCAGCACCCGACCGGGCGCAAGGTGCCGCCGTCCGGCGCGGCGATACGTTACGAAAACCGCTTGTGTATCGTATCTGTATCATGTATCATATCTGTATTGGTACGAAATACATGATACGCGATACAGGAGGCCGCGATATGATCCAGTGTGACGAATGGGAGGCTGTCCCCGATCCGATGGGGCTTGGCCGGGGCTGGACGGTTGTTCGTCAGTGCGAGGACGAGCGCGGCCCGTTTGAGGAATGGTGCGGCGAGTTCTTCCCGTCCGCCGATGCCGCCCGGCAGGCAGTCGCCGAGGGCCGGGTTTCCGCAGCAGATTGACCACGACTAGGAGCACGACATGGCACGAGCAGGAATCACCTTTGAGCAGGTCGCGGCCGTCGCTGATGCGCTGGCAGGCGAAGGGCAGCAGCCGACCATCCGGGCGGTGCGCGAGCGGCTGGGCGACACCGGCAGCCCGAACACGATCCACAAGCATCTTTCGACCTGGCGCGAGGCCCGCCCGGTGGCTGCTGCCGCTGCGCAGGAACTGCCGCAGGCGCTGACCGCCGCAATTGCGGCCGAGATCGAGCGGGCCGCCGCGCAGGCACGCGGGGAGATCGAGGGCCGTCTGGTGCAGGCACAGGCCGAGGCCGCCGAGCTGGCAGCGGCAGGCGAGGCGCTGGAGTCCGAACGCGACGAGCTGGCCGAGCAGGTGGCCGTCCTCACCACTGAGCGCGACACGCTGGCAGGCAAGGCCGCCCAGCAGGCCGCCGATCTTGCCGACGCGCAGCAGCGCATCGAGCGCGAACAGCAGGCGGCAGAGGCCGCCCGCGTGGAGGTGGCAACCGCCCGCCTCAAAATCGAGGCACAGGCCGAGCGTGTGAGCGAGCAGGCCGCCGAGCTTGAGCGCCTACGCGCCGCACTGGCCGAGGCGCAGCAGGGCCGCACCGCCGCCGAACAGCAGGCCGCCGTGCTGGCCGCCAAGCTGGAGGCTGCCGCCGACCGGGCCAGCCGTGCCGAAGCACGCGCCGAGCAGATCGAAAAGCAGGCCGAGAAAGCCGCACAGCAGCACACCGAGGCCCGCGCAGCAGCAGCGCAGGAAACCCGGCAGGCTCAGGCCGAGCGCGACGACGCCCGCAAGACGGCCGCCGAGGCCCGCGAGCAGGCCGCCCGGCTGGCCGGGCAGCTTGAGGCGCTGCAACGGCAGCAGGACAAGGCCGAGGCCGCCGAGAAGGCCGCAGGGAAGACGCCGAAAACGAAGGGGGAGTGATGCCGACCGCTGCCGAGCTTCAGGCGCTGCATGACGAACTGCGCGAGCTTGGCGCGGTGTTCGTGCAGGCGCTCAACATCGGGGATCAGGAACTAGGACTATGGGCGGTGGGAGCCTTGGCGAGCGCCGCAGCGAAACCCGGATGGTGGGCGCGGGAGGCCGCAGATAGCGAAGCGGCGGCCATTGCAGCCGCCGCTATCGCGAGAGCGCAGAAGGCCGGATGATGCCGTACAGCATTCCCGCGCCCACAGCGGCAAAGAAGGCTGCCGGGACGGCATACGCGGTGGCGGCAAAGGCCAGTTGATGCAGTGTGTCCATGTTCAGCCCTCCATGTGAGCAGGGCGGCCATCGGCCGCCCTTGTTGAGTTATCCGCGCTTGGCTTCCGGTTCCTGCCGGGCCACCACCCGGTCGGTATCGACCTTGACCGTGCCCACCCGGACGTGAGCCTTCGGGGCTTTGCCATCAAACATCACCACGCGCACCTGATACTCGCCGGGGAGCAGGTACAGGCACGCTTTCAGGGCTGCGCAGGTCTGGCCGTTGAGATCGTGCTGGCCGATGGTGCGCAGGTGCAGGACGGCATAGTGGGCCGAGCGATCCGCGTAATCGCCGAGCGCCACGCGCTCAGTAAAGGGGTCGCCCTTGGCCGGGCGGAACTCGAACACCGCGTGCGTGTAGCGGGCGCTGCTGTCGCGGACGGCGAGCAGATGCTGGGGCGACTGCGCCCACTGGACGCGCACACCCGGCCCGTCGGCCTCGAAGTCGCGGATGCCTTGCACCTTGTCGGCAACGCTCTGGAACGTAGCCTTGTCGGTGGGGATGGGGAGGCCAGCGCAGCCAGTCATCAGTGCAGCGGCCAGAACGGGGAAAAGTAGATTTTTCATTTCGTTTTACTCCAAATTAATATTAAGAAAGTTTGATTTACCTTTCAGTTGAGGCTTTTATGGGTCTGTTGCCCGTGCCTCTCACCAGTCCTTGAATTGGGCGCACTTCGGCTGTGCCGGGTTGGCGATGCAGGAGCGGTAATCGCCGCAGGCCGCCGCGTCAGGCGTGGCCTTGCATAGCCGCTTGAGGTTGTCGCCGCAGGACAGATGCCCCGGCATTTCCCGGCAGAGCTGGGAAACGGCGGCAGCGCCGGCCGCCTTGCCGCGCTGGCCGATCTCGTGCTGCACCTTCTGCGCGTTGTAGGTGTCGTAATTGATCCAGCCGTATAGGCTCCCCCACAGGAAGCCGGCGACAAGGCCGCCCGCGAGGAACAGGCCGATGTGTTGCAGTGATTCCCGCAGGCCGAGCATTCGCACGGCCAGCCACTCGGGAACATGAAGGTTTGCGGATTTGTTCCAAGCCATGATTGCCCCCTCAGTTGATGTAGAGCGGGGCGACTTGCAGCACTTCGTCGGCTGCCCGATCCCCGATGTTGCCGATCAGCAGGCAGTAGTCCGCCGACAGCGCCCGCATGTCGTTCGCGCTGAACAGGTCTTGCCGTGTCATGGAGGCGTTTTCGCTCTCGCTGATGGATTGCGATTGGGTGGGCTGGCGGCCTCCCATGCCGAGGCCAGTCCAAGACACGCTTTCGCTGTAGCTCTCGCCGCTGGACGTGAGCACCACGTCGATCTGGCCGAGCAGGTGCTGGACGTGCCGCAGCGTGGCCTCGTCCTCGGTGCGGAACACCACCCGCTGCCGGAAGTTTTGCAGGATGGCTTCGGCGGCTTTGTGGTTGCCGTTCAGCGCCTGAGTCAGCGAAGCGACGCCCTGCATACTCACAATGCCGATGGTCTTGGATGACCGCGACTTGTCCCAGAAATCGGTGTCGGAAACGCTATCCACGATGGACTGGTATTCGTCGCAGACGAAGGCCACGGGCCGGGTCTGGTTCCAGTTATCACGGGTGCGGCGCTCGCGCATCATGTTGAAGAAGCGCAGCTTGATAAGCAGGTAGGCGTAACGCGCCCCTTCCTTGCCGAACTTGGTCTGCGGCAGATTGACGAGGAACACCGCACCATCGTTGATGAGTTCGGTCAGGTCGGCTTCGCCCTGTTCGCTGCCCGTGCTGAACGCATCGACCAGATCAGGGTGCGAGAACGGCGTCAGCACCGAATTGACGTTCACCATGACGCTGCTCTTCTGGCGTTCGTCGTAGCCGTCCCATGTCGTGAAGTACCGCGAGACTGCCATTTGCAGCCGCTGGTCGCGGTCGCCCATGCCATCGAATGCCGCTTCGGCTTGTTCGATCAGCGCCTTCCGGGCTTTGTCATCGACGGCGATGTCGTACAGGCCCGCGAGGCTGTAATCGCTGCCTGTGAGCTTGATTAGCGTCAGGCAGTTGCGGCAGTGCTCAGTCGCCAGATCGGCCCAAATTTGGCTGTCGCCCGTGCCCTGAGCCAGAAAGCAGCTTTTCAAGAACGAGGCGGCGAGTTCCGGCGTGGTTCCGCGCAGCAGGTTGAGCGTCATTCCGCCGTCGCCGACCGTCTTGTATTCGCGGCCAACGTGGGCAGTGATGGCGGCCACTTCACGTTGGAAGTCCGTCTTGATGTCGAGCACCAGAGCGCCCGCGTTCTGCTCCATCAGTTGCAGCATCAGCGGGTTGATAAAGCGGCTTGTCTTGCCGCTGCCGATGCCGCCGAACGCGATGATGTTTTTCGCGCAATCCTCGGGCGAGAGCACAACCGGCGTGCCGTTGGGCAGGCCGCCTTTGTGGCCCCGGCGTTCCAGCAGTTCGCCCGTGCTGGTGCCAATCTCCAAGCCAGTGAAACCGGCCCGGCGTGCAGCCAGGTATTCGGCCCGTTCGATGGCTTCCTCTTCGGGCGTTTTCGCGTTCGCGGCGGCCACCTGTTCCGCTTCTTTCTGCTCGCTGCGCCGCTGCCATTTCATTTGCAGGACGTGGAACAGATACCCGAGGGGCACGACAACGAGCATCGAGTGCCAGAAGGAATGACCCCAGCGGCCAAAGTCATTCACGATGTCGAGGTGCCGCCACCAGAGAAAGGTGCTCAGGTAGTAGCCGATCCAGCCGCCGACAGCGAACACGGCCATGTGCCCATTGAGCCAGCGGTGGAACCACTTGTTACCGCCTCGCGTGGCGGTGTCTGTGTACTTGGTCGTCATGTCTTACCCCTGCGTCTGTGCTGCCGCCGAATGGCGGTTTTCGTTCGCTTGCTGATTGAGCAGGTCGTCACCCATCGCCTTGCAGCGGGCGGCGTACTGCTGATCCTGTTGGCGCTGCGCGGCATCGAGCAGCGCACCCAGCAGAAAGCCCTTGTCTGCGTCTGCCAGTTGGGCGAGCACGACCAGACCGCCGAGGCGGATTTTTCGGTTCGTGTCTTCCTGTCTCTCGCGTTTTTTGGCTGCGGCATGTTCGCGGGCTTTCTGCTTTCGCGCCTGCTCCTTGATCTGCCTTAGCCGCTGTTCGGCTTCGGCCAGTCGCTCGTCAATCGTCTTTCTTGCCATCTGGTTTGCGCTCCTGTGTCGGGTTGTCGATGACCGAATTGTGCCCCTGATTGTCAGCCTATGCAATAGGAAAAATTAGGGCGACAAAATAAGGCATTCCGGCGGTGCTTGAGGTGGCGTGTTGCGAGAGCTGACAGGCGTGGATTTCGTGTTGTTGCCGTGGTTGCCTTAATGGCTCCGGGTGTTGTTGGCGGTTTCGGGCTGCTGTTTGCGTGGGTTTTGGGTTTTTGGTGTTTGGTTGTCGTGGTGTTGTCAGCCTAGTAAATAGCGGTTTTATGGTTTCTGTTTTTTGGGTTTTTGGGTAGCATTGAGGTGTGGCAGTTGGCAGGGCGGTGGTGGTGCGGCGGTTTCCCGAGCGAGAGCGAAGGGCGCACTTAGTGCAATCCCTGCGGGATTGCGTGCGCCCTGCCGGGGGCCGCCTGCCGCGGGCTTCTGGCGCGATGCGCCCAACAGCGCCCGCCCTGATTGGCGGGCTTTGAACGGAGGATGTTTCCAGTGGTGGTGCAGCAAGGCCGGTGCGCTCACAAAGCAGGGTTGGCACGCAGCGAGGGGCGAAGCTCCACCGCTGCGGCCGCCTATCGCGCTGGCGTCTGCATCACCGATGAGCGCACCGGGGAGGTGTTCGACTACACCCGCAAAGGCGGGGTGGAGCACAGCGAAATCATCGTGCCGGAGAAGGCGCATGCCGACCTGCAACGCATGGCCGACATGAGCCGATCCACCGACCCGAACGAACGGAGCGAAGGGCAGGCCGCTTTCTGGAACGCGAACGAGAAAGCGCACAAGCGCGGCGACGCCACCGTGGCCCGCGAAATCGAAACCGATCTGCCGTGGGAGCTATCCGCCGACGACCGCAAGCAGCTTGCGCTGGAGTTCGGCGCGGAACTGTCGGAACGCTACGGCGTAGGCGTGCAGGTGTCGATCCATGAGCCGCGCACTGTCACCGACCCCGACCTCGAACAGAACCCCGGCCAGTTCCATGTCACCGACCCGGAAACAGGCCGCCGCCATAACGGCAATTGGCACGTCCATTACCTGCTGACCACCAAGGAACTGAACGAACAGGGATTCGGGAACAAGGCGCGTGCGCTTGACCCGACCGCCGCCCGTTTCGATGGCACCGAGCAGGCCGCGAACTGGACGCGGCCACGCTGGGAATCCAAGGTGCAGGACAAGCTCAACGAGCGCGGAATCGACAAGCTCTATACCACTCGCAGCAAGGACGACACGCGGGCGCTGTTGATCGAGCGCGGCCAGTACGAACTGGCGGCACAGATCGGCGAGCCGACCAAGCACATGGGCCATGCCGCCGCCGCGCTGGAACGCAAGGGCGAGCAGACCCAAGTCGGCGACCTGAACCGGGCGATCAAAGAGGGCAACGCCCGGCACGCGGAACGGGCCGATCTGGCAACGTCGGTGCTTGACCGTTTGACCGATCAGCAATCGACCTTCACCGACCGCGACCTGTACCGCGAAATCTGCAAGCAGTCTGACGAGCGGCTGGGCGATCAACTGCACGAGACTGTCGCGCAGTGCATCGGGCGGGATGACGTGGTACTGCTGGGCACCGACGACCGGGGCAACGTCCGCATGACCACGCGCCAAATGCAGGACATGGAGCGGCGCATGCTCGATCAATCGACCGCCCGCCGTGGCGAGGGGCAGCACCCGGTCGATTCCGCCCGCCTCGATCATCACGCCAAGAAAAACGGCCTGTCCGACGAACAGGCCGCCGCCCTGCATCACATGAGCGGCAAGGATGGCGTTTCGCTGGTCGAGGGCATGGCCGGAACCGGCAAATCCACCATGATGAAGGCCGCCAGCGAGGCATGGCAGGAGGCGGGCTATCAGGTGCGCGGCGCAGCCCTCGCAGGCAAGGCTGCTGACGGTCTGCAACAGGGCGCGGGCATCAAGTCGCAAACCGTGCATTCCCTGCTGATGGCGCTGGACAACGGGCGCGACAAGCTCAACTCGAAAACCATCCTCTGCATCGACGAGGCGGGGATGCTTTCCAGCAATCTGACCTCGCGCCTGGTCGAGCACGCGGGCAAGGCCGGGGCCAAGCTGGTGATGATTGGCGACGACCGCCAACTGCAACCGATCCAAGCGGGCGGGGCGTTCAAGGCGCTGAAAGATGAACTCGGCGCGGCGAAGCTATCCACCATCTACCGGCAGCGCGACGAGTGGGCGCGGGATGCCGTCCATTCGTTCGCAGACGGCGACGCCGGAAAGGCCATTTCCGCCTACGCGCAGCGCGGCCTTGTGGGCGTGGGCACCGATGCCGACGACACGAAAAAGCGGCTTGTCGGCGACTGGAACAGCCAGCGCACCGACGATGGCCGCAGTTCGATCATGCTGGCAGGCACCCGGAAGGATGTCCGCGACCTCAACGAGCTGGCCCGAGGCGAGCGCGTCAAGGCGGGCGAGATCGAGCAGGGCGAGCGAGTCAGGACGGATCAGGGCGAGCGCGAATTCGCCAAGGGCGACCGCCTTGTATTCCTGAAAAACGACAAGCGCGTGGGCGTCAAAAACGGCCAGCTCGGCACCGTGGAGAACGTCGAACGCGACGGCGAGCACCACCGGCTTTCCGTGCGTGGCGATGACGGCAAGCTGGCGACGTTCAGCACCCGCGATTACGACCGCCTAGACCACGGCTATGCAACCACGGTGCATAAGGCGCAGGGCGTCACCGTGGATCGTGCCTATGTCCTCACCGGCAAGATGCACGACCGGGAACTGTCCTACGTTTCCATGTCGCGCAGCCGTCAGGAAACCCGGCTTTACATCGACGCGGGTGCGTACAAATCCGCCGCTGCCGTGGCGCGGCAGATGAACCAGAGCCACCAGAAGGGCACGACGCTGGACGCCGCCCGCGAGCGCCCGGACTGGAAGCAACTGCAAGGGCTTGCTGCATCGTCTGGCAACCCATCCCACGACGCCACCAAGCAGCCCGCGCAGCAGGCGCAGGAGCGAGCGCAGCAGCCCGAACTCACCAAGGACGAGCTGCTGGCCCGCATCCGCGCCAAGGCGGGCGAGAGCCAGCAGCAGGAAGCACGCCCGCAGCCGCAGCAGGCCACGGCAGCGCCGAAGCCGGAACAGGCCGCCCAGCCAGAACGGGAGCAGCCGCCAGTGCCGCGCATGACGCGGGAGGAAATCGACCGGGCGCTCAGGGCGCCGGAGCCGCCCGCACCGAATCGGGAGCTTGTCGAGGAAGCGGCCATCGGCGGCCACCTGCGCGACATGCGGGCCAGCCTCGAAACGCAGTTCCGCGAGCAGCACGGCGAGCGGCCAGAGAAGGCCGGGCTTTTCGGCAACAAACAGAAGGCATGGGACAGGGCGCACAGCGAGATCGACACCGCCGTGCAGGCCCGCCGCGAGTTTCTACGGAGCGACGACCCGCGAGCGGTCGGGTTCCGGGAAAACGCTTGGGAGACGGCCCGCGAGGGCTACGAAGCCAAGCATGAGCAGTGGAGCCGCAACCGCTGGGCAGCGATCCAGCAGGCCGGGCCACAACATCAACAGCAACCACAGGAGCAATCCGCCATGAGCAACAACCAGCAACAGACCCAGCAGCAGACCCTGAACCGCGAAAACGAGCAGCGCAAAGCACGGTCGGAGCAGATGCGCCGACTGCAAGAGGCCCGCCGTCAGCAGGAGCAAGAGCAGGAGAAGAAGCAGCAGCAGGAGCGCAGCCAGAACCAGACGCGAGGCATGGAGCGGTAAGCATGGCCGTCTGGAAATTCGACGAGAACCGGGCCGCTTTCGGCCCGGCCTCGCTGGACGAGATCGAGGCCGACCCGTGCGGCCTCTACATCCTCTGGCGGGGTGATGAGGTCATGGTGCGTGAGGATGGCATCGAGCGCCCCATGCCGGAGCGGCTGACCGTGGCCGGTGTGCCATTCGACCGCGAGCAGTTCGAGCCGCTGCCGATCCCCTCCCGCTGCTACGACGAGAAGCACGCCCGGATCAGCGCGGAGCTATACGGCCCCACCGGCAAGAAACCCAGCCTGCGCGATGAAATGCGACGGGACGGACAGTGGGCGCGGGAGCGGCTCAAAAAGTGACAGCAACCATCAAGCCCCGCCCTGCGGGGCTTTCTTCTTCTCGGGCGGGATGAAGTCAGGCAGGGTATCCAGCAGCGCCGCGAAATCGTCCTCGCCATACACGACCGGATAGACGGGCCGCCCGCGTGGCCGTGGCGGGCGCTCATGCCCTGCCCGCGTCATCGAGCGTTCCAGCGCCTCGATCAGATCCCATATCCGGGCCGGGTCTTTGACCGTGCCCGCGCCAACGTCCAGCGCCATGCAGGAGCGCGTCATCACGTCATCGAGGGTATCCAGCACGGCGGCCAGCTTTTCGTGGGCGACGGCCTGCTGCTGTGCCCGTTTCCATTCCTTGAATTCGGCCTTTTCCTGCGGTGTCAGCAGGGCTTCGACTTCGGGCGGCAGACGTGGATCATCTACCTTGAAAGAGCCGATCATCACCTGCCGGCCGCGCTTGTTCTCGGCGTCGTAGGTGTAGCGCATCAACTGGACGGTCTGGCCCTGCCGGATGTTGCCGTCTTTGTCGCGGTGCGTTTTCTGGCGGAACTGCATCGTGTGGTTGCCTGTGTTGTACTATCAGCCTAGATTATGGGCTGACAATGCAAGGCAGTCACGCGGAAAGAGGGGCTGGCATGGACGAACATATGCTGCGGGCAGCAACGAAGGCCAGATCGGCGCTTGCTGTGCTGGCTGCTGAGCTTGGCGAGCCGTCACCGGATATGGCGCAGGCGCTGGCGATCATCGAGCAGACGCTGGGCGACATCGAGGCCGGGCGGCATCCACTCGACCGCCCCGACGACTGGCCCCAGCGTGACCGCTGGCCTGATCGTCCTCACTGGGACAGGTGGCGGTGGGCGATCAAGACGCTTGCCGTTGCCAGCGGCACGACCGCCCATTGCAGCCCGAAATATGAGTACATGCGCGTCGATACCAGACAGGCGCGGTCTGATGCCCTGACCGTGGCATTGCTTGACGTTGCAGACGTGATCGAGCTGGCAAGCGTCCGAGAGCCTAGCGGCACCATCGACAGCTTCCTCGGCCTGTGTGCGGGCAGGACTACCCCGGCCTTAACCATCGACGACATGAACAAGATTGCGGCGGCAGGCTGGGCCGGGGAGTTGGATTCCAGCGTGAAAAGCCAACGTTTCGCCAGCGTCTGGGATGCCATCGAGGACGACCCCGCCGAGGCGGAGAAGATGAAGCAGTGGTCGGCGCTGCGCAGGAAAGGCCACTGACATGAACACGGCCTGCTGGCCTATATCGGCTGCTGGATGGGACTTATTTGTGTTTCATCGCAGTTCCGGTGATAGGACAAAATGAATCCTTTTGTCCAATTCGGTGATATGCTTCCCATATACGGCGCGGGTTTGCGCCGCTTGTTTTGCCCCCAACATTGGACAAAACGATGACCGAACGGAAACACCTGACGCAGAACGAAGTCGAGCGCCTGATTGCTGCCACCAAGGGAAGCCGCCACGAGGCCCGCGACCGCTGCCTGCTGCTGCTGATGTTCCGGCATGGCCTGCGGGTGTCCGAGGCGTGCGGAATGCAGCTCTCCCAGGTCGATGTCGAAAGCCGGGTGCTGCATGTGTCCCGGCTGAAAAAGGGGCTATCCACCACCCACCCGCTGCGCACCGACGAGCTGCGGGCCATCAAGGCATGGCTGGCCGAGCGCGGGCGCATGAAGCCGGACGACTGCGACGCCTTTTTCGTGTCTGAGCGGCGCAATCCGCTGAACCGGCGCACGGCATGGGATGCGATCCGCCGCTATGGCGAGAAAGCGGGCCTGCCGCTGGCTGCCCACCCGCACATGCTGCGGCACGCCTGCGGCTACGAGCTGGCGAACCAAGGGGCGGATACGCGGCTGATTCAGGACTACTTGGGGCACCGGAACATCCAGCACACCGTGCAATACACGGCGGCGAATCCGGCGCGGTTTGAGAGGCTGTGGCGATGACCGCCGCAGTGAAGAAGAAAGCGGCGCTGCCGGGGATTGCGGCCCCGGCGACGCCTGACCAACAACCCTACTGCAAGGAGTAGAGTCATGGCTAGTGAGCATGGTATGACAATCGAGGCACGCAGCGCGACTTACGCAGACGCTGGCATGGGCGGCACGGCCCCCAAGACGAAGAAGCCGGCCGCTGTGAAGCGGGCCACCGGCACGGCAAAGAAAGGCGCTCCCCTGCGCACCATCGACCTGTTCTGTGGTGCGGGCGGTATCACTGAGGGCTTCCGGCAGGCGGGCTATGTGAGCCTGTACGGCAACGACGTGATGCCCGAGGCCATCGAGACATTCAAGCTCAACCACCCCGAGGCCATCGCGGACTGCCGCCCGATCGAGGAAGCCGATCCCGCCGAAATCCGGGCCAAGCTGGGCTTGGAGCCGGGCGAACTGGACGTACTTGTGGGCGGCCCGCCGTGCCAAGGCTTCTCGATCAACGCGCCCGAACGCTTCCTCAACGACCCGCGCAACAAGCTGTTCACGCACTACGAGCGGTTTCTGGAAGAGTTCCGCCCCAAGACGTTTCTATTCGAGAACGTGCCGGGCCTGATGTCGCTGGGTGACGGCAAGGTGTTCCGCCAGATCGTCAAAATCTTCACCGGGCTGGGCTACCACGTCACGGCCAAGATTCTGTTTGCGGCCCACTACGGCGTGCCGCAGGAGCGGTGGCGTCTGATCCTGCTGGGTTCGCGCTTCGCCGAGGTGCCGCACCCGGAGCCGACGCATTACGCATCCGGCCGGGCCAACTTCCGGGGCGGCGGCACGATGACCTTTCAGCTTACCGACACCGACCGCGAGCGCCTGCTGCCGTGCGTGACCGTTGGCGAGGCTATCGGCGACCTGCCGCGCCTCGAAATGGGCGAAGGGGCCGAGGTGATCGGCTACACGACCGATCCCCACAGCCCCTATGCGCAGATGATGCGCAACGGAACGGAAGTGACCTACAACCACTATGCCGCCAAGCTCTCGAAGCAGAACGCCGAGCGCATGAAGCATGTGAAGCCGGGCGGATCGTGGCGCGACATCCCGCATGAGCTGCTGCCCAAGGGGATGCAGCGTGCCCGCAAGACCGACCACACCAAACGCTACGGCCGTCTGCGCAATGATGGGCTGTCAGGAACGATGCTGACCAAGTGCGACCCGCATTGGGGAACCGTGTTCCTGCCGGATCAAGACCGGACGCTGACTGTCCGCGAGGCGGCCCGCTTCCAGTCGTTCCCGGACACGTACAAGTTTGTCGGCTCCCGTGTGTCGCAGTATGAGCAGGTCGGCAATGCCGTGCCGGTGCTGATGGCGAAGGCCATCGCAGTTCAGCTCCAGTCCCATCTGGAAACGCAGCAAGCCGAGGCCGCCGCAGAGAAGCCCGTCAAGGCAGCGCGGACGAAGGCCCGCGCCGCGCAAGTGGCTTGATTACGCCTCGCCGCCCTCGCCTTCATCGGCGGCGGGCGGCTCCGCGTCATCGAAGGTGAGCAAGCCCGCCACGGCCCCTTGGGTCATCGGCAGGAACAGCTTTTCGTTGATGCGGCCCTCGAAGGTCGGCAGCGGCACGGGCTTGCCGCCCGTCAGCCCTTCGACCGAACGCTCCAGCGTCGTGTAGCGGACTTCATCGCGCACGATGCGGGTGCGGTTTTGGCCTTCCACTTCCTCGAATCGGACGATGAACCACGCGATGTCGGCATTCGAGATGTCGGGCACGTTGTCCATTTCGCCGATGGAATCGAAGAAGGCGCGATCCACGACCACGGCCATCTTCTTGCCCCAGCGCCGGAGCGTCGGCACCTTGATCTGGAGTTGAGGCATCAGCCGTTTCGGCCCGCTGCTGCGGTAGTCCGGGCGGCGGCGGCCAGCCGGGAACACCACCCAATCCACCGCCGCGTCGTTGAACGCCTCGAATTCGCCCTTCATGGCGTTGCCCGAGAAATAGACGGCCTGAATCTCAAGCGCCGCCCATGCCATCGGTGCGCCCTGCTGGGTCTTGGTGCTGACCAGCACCATGTCGATCCGGCCCACGTCATCGCCGCCTTCGTTGTCCGTGGTGGCCCCGGCTTCGAGGAAGCCGACTTCACCGACGAGCAGCGGGTCAGGGTCGCCGAGGATGGTTTCGCCCACCCACTTGAACACGTCCAGCCCTTCGTGGAAGCGGTAGGGACAGGTGGCCCGCACATCGCCTTGCTTGCCTTCCACGGGAACGCCCATCGCCCGGCCCGTTTCCGGGTGCGGGGCATACGAATACAGCCGCAGCGAGCACACCCCGCCTTCCTTCGAGCAAACCGCGCCTTGCTTGCGGGCTTGGAAGGGGCAGAGTTGTGGTGTCCGCTCTTTCTTCGGTTTCAGGGTTTCGGCTGCGAGCTGCTGCCGCTCTTCGCCCGTGAGCTGGGTCAGGTTGTACCCGTACCACTCCCCGATTCCGAATCTTGGCGTGAGGTCTTTTGGTTTTCTTGCCATAACCCCGCAAATTACCACATTGGACATTTCCGGCCGAGACATGAATTCAAAAGGAATAAGCCGAAGTGAAAACATGCGCCGCATCCGGGGCAAGAACACCGGCCCCGAGCTGGCCGTGCGCGGGCTGCTGCGGGCGCTTGGTTTCACCGGCTACCGGCTGCACCGCAAAGACTTGCCGGGGCGGCCTGATGTCGCCTTTGTCGGCAGGCGGAAAGCCATCCTGATTCATGGCTGCTTCTGGCACGGACACGACTGCAAGGCGGGCCGCCGTGAGCCGAAATCGAACCGGGATTACTGGCTGCCGAAGATCGAGCGCAACCGCAGACGGGATGCCGCGCACCAGGTCGAACTGGCCCGGCTTGGCTGGTCGGTGCTGACCGTTTGGGAATGCGAGCTGCGCGACCTCCCCGCCCTGTCCGCGAGGCTGGCGGCCTTCATGGAAGGCTGAAAGCTGCGATCCTGCGCCCCTTTTTCCTTCATCCGGCATACTTGACATGCGACCCAAACCGGATAAAATCGAACCTGTTTTAATATTAAAGAAGGTGAAAACAGATGATTGTCACGGTGGGCAATACAAAGGGCGGCGTGGGGAAAACGACCATCGCCGTGAATCTGGCAATCGCCCGAGCACTGGCCGGGCGTGACGTGTGGCTGATCGACGGCGACCGGCAGGGCACGGCGCAGACGGCAATCAGCATCCGGTCTGAGGCGGGCCACGCGCCGGGCATCGCGTGCGCGACTTACCCGGACGGGCCGACCCTGCGGGCGCAGGTGCAGCAGCAGGCGGCCAAGTTCGACGACATCATCATCGACGCGGGCGGCCGTGACTCGACCGCGCTGCGGGCGGCCCTTGTCCTGTCTGACGTTCTGCTGGTGCCGTTCCAGCCGCGCAGCTATGACGTGTGGGCGCTCAACGATATAGCGGCGCTGGTTGATGAGGCCCGGAGCGTGCGCGACGGTCTGCGCTGCTTTGCCGTGCTCAACTGCGCCGATCCCGGCGAGCACTCCACCGACAACACCGAGGCCGCCGCCGCCGTGGCCGATGTGCCGCAGTTTGAATACCTGCCCGCCCCGCTACGCCGCCGCAAGGCGTTCGCCAATGCGGCAGGCGCTGGCCTGTCTGTCCTCGAACTCAAGCCGCAAGACAGCAAAGCAAACGACGAGCTAAAGGCGCTTGTTTCGGCTCTGTTTTAATATTAAAATTAAGTTGTTCTGATTTGAGGAAAGCAGCAATGGCGATTACGAAACCGACCAAGAAGCCGACCGCTGATGACTTTATCGCGGCAGCCCCTGACGCTGCGGCCGACGTGCCGCAGCCCCGGCAACCCAAGTACGTCAGGAAGGGGAAGAAGCTCCAGATCACGCTGACGATTGCCCAGCCGCTGCTGGAACGGGTGGATGAACTGGCCGAACGCCTCAGCCTCAGCCGTGCGGCTGTCATCAATCTGGCCATCCATCAGGGCATGGAGCACGGCATCACCGTGGATGGCTCGCGCCGCGACGAGTAACGCAGGGGGGCAGCATGGCAACAGAGCGCGGCAAGTTCGACCCGGAAAAACTCCCTGAACTAGACCTGTTCGGGGAATACGACCCCGTGCGTGATGATCCGATTCAGAGTGCGGACAAGCTGCTGCGGCACCTCAGAGAATGGCACCGGGAGCTGTCTGAGCAGATCGTCGACGCAAACCGAGGACTTGCCCGGCTTGCCGTTCGAGATGGCGGCAATAGTGCCGAGGCTCAGGAACTGCGCGACCAGGTGCAGCGGTTGCAGGCCAAGCGTGGCGAGATCGAAGCCGACATCGAGGCAGAGACAAAGCAGCTCAAGGCGTTTCTGCACGAGCAGCAGAAGCAGAGCCGGGATGACCCTCCATCATCCAGTGCGGAAGCAAGCGAAAAAGCCGGACTTATCCGCGTGCGTCACCCGAACCGGGATTTCTTTCTTGCCGACCTGTTCGACTATGCCCTCAAGGATGACGGCGCGAGTATGGAAGCGCCGATTTTCACCCTTTCGACCAAGCCCGATCTGAGCATCTGGCAATGGACAAGCAAGGACGGCAACAAGTCGGTGAAGGTGGCCCCCTCAGTGCTAGGCCGCGCCACCCAGCACGACAAAGACGTGCTGATCTACGTTGTGTCGCAACTCACTGAGGCGCTGAATCGTGGGCGTGACGATGCCAAAAACCGCACTGTGCGCTTTACCGTGTACGACTTCCTTGTGACGACGAACCGGCGCACCGATGGCGAGAGTTACAAGCGGCTGCACGAGGCGTTCGAGAGACTGGCCGGAACCCGTATCAGCACGGACATCAAGACGGGAGGCCAGCGCACGCGGGAGGGCTTCGGCATCATCGACCGCTGGAAAATCATCGAGAAATCGCAGACCGATGAACGCATGATCGCCGTCGAAGTTACTCTGTCGGAATGGCTCTATAACGCGGTTTCCGCGTTCGAGGTTTTGACCATCCACCCGGACTATTTCCGGCTGCGCAAGCCGCTTGCGCGAAGGTTGTACGAGATTGCACGGAAGCACTGCGGTCATCAAACGCAATGGACTATCAGCCTCGATCTACTGCAAGCCAAGGCGGGCAGCAAATCCACGCTGAAAGAATTTCGTCGGGCAGTGCGCCAGATCGAGGCAGACGACAGCCTGCCCGAATACCGCTTTGTTGTTGGGCATGATGACAAGGTGACGTTCTACGTCCGCGATGGGGCGCGACTGGTGCGTGGTCTAGCCAAGAAGATCGGCAAGTGACACGTGGTTTCACCCACCATGAGCCGTCCTATCGTGGTTTCACCCACCACACCATGAATCTGTGGATGGACACGTGGTTTCACCCACCTTTTCTGTGGATGGACACGTGGTTTCACCCACCGGGGACACGTGGTTTCACCCACCGGGCAGTTTTTCAAACCGTTGCCCTGTAAGGCTTTCAAGCGTTTTCCACAGGCCGTAACGCGCGCGCGCGGTTTTTTAACTTTATAAAATCTTTAACGCCTTCCGCGCTCTCCCACCTGTGGAGAATTCACCGCCGCTAGGCGGCCTAAAGGCCGGG
>Ga0209207_1000662_pt1 | contig 19570 bp, 14 predicted proteins | sample SaghotsprinmetaG_FD_184140 | JGI IMG/M metagenome (GOLD analysis project Ga0209207, IMG submission 184140) | Hot spring microbial communities from South Africa to study Microbial Dark Matter (Phase II) - Sagole hot spring metaG (SPAdes) (version 3) | ecosystem: Environmental > Aquatic > Thermal...
TAGCTAAATCTTGAACATATTCATAACCATATCAAACTAAATCAGGCCCCTTAAATCTATTTTCTATCAAAGTTTTTACATCTTTTGAAGTTTTAAAAATACTTACTTTTGGTTTTTTATTTATAGTTAATTGTATATAATTGTATCAAAATTCATTATAAAATCATATTTTATTTATTTGATTTTTTGATTTATAATCTTTTTTTATAGTTGCAATATTTTCTAAAAATACTACATTTCCAGAAGTTGAAATAATTGGAATTTTTTTTAATTCCTCCATAGTTTTATATTCTCATTCAAAACGAAAATCATATTTTTTATCTCAAACTATGTAGTTTCAAATAGGAGTATTTTTATTATAGTTTTTTATAATATTTGAAATTTGACTTAAAGTAAGTCATAAATTTTCTAATTTTACTTTATCTATCAAAACAAGTATTTCATAATCAGGAGATGGTAAAATATCTATTTTTGTAATTCAAGCTTTTCATTCAAAATCATTTTTTAGTTTTACTGCTTTATCATATAAATTCTCAAAAGTTATATTTTTATCTTTTGCATACAAATACATAGAAAACAAAAGTTCATTTTCACTTGATAATTCAAAAACATTTGGCTTTTCAGCTTCTTTTGGCAAAGAAACTTTATCTACTTTATCTTTTATATCTGTAAGCAAATTTCTTGTATTTACTCAAGTATTTAATTCAACTATTATACTAGAAAATCCCAAATTTGAACTTGAAGAAATTTTTTTAATTCACTCTAAATCTTTTATCTCTTTTTCAATTTTTGAAGTTATTAAATCATCTATACTATAAGGATCAACTCAAGTGTATATAGTGTTTATTCAAATTATACCAAATTTTATATCAGGAGCTGATTCTTTTGGTATTTGCCACAAAGAAAAAAATCAATAAATAATTATAAGTAAAGTTATCAAAATTGAAACTTTGAATTTTCTTACCCAAAATCCATAAAATCATTGTTCCAGCATATTTTTCATATTTTTTTGTTAGTTCTATAATATTTTTATCTTTTTTCTAACTTAAAATCATTTTGATTATAATTTTTTACATCTGTTAAAATTATTTCATCATTTGATTCTAATCAATCTAAAACTTCAACTTCATTATTATAAATTTGCCCAATTTTTATTTCTTTAATAATTATTTTTCATTCACTAAATATATTTACTAAGGCTTTAGAATTGTCTAAAATTTTTAAAATACTTATTGGAATAAGTATATTTTTTGAAGAAGATAAAAATTTTACTAAAGCAAAATCTCAAATTATCTCAACTTTATCTAAAATGTTTATAATAATTAAATATGTAAAATCTTGACTTGCAACTGATAAAATATTTTCTATTTGTCAATTTAAATCATTTCATAAATAATCAACTAAAACCTTATCTCAAACTGAAACCAAATCTAACTCATCTTTTGAAAGATAAACTTCTATTTTTGTCATATTATTTCAAACTATAAAAAAAAGTTCTCTTCAAGGAATTACTTCTTGTCATAAATCAACTATTTTTTTAGATATTATTCAAGAAATTGGTGATTTTATAATAAGTTTTTGTGCATTTTTTGAAGCTTCACTTACAGATATTTCAGCTTCTTTTATAGTATTTTGCAAACTTTTTAGAGTAATTTCTTTGTTTTTTATAGCATTATCTAAATTTAATTTTGCATTTTTTAAAGCAGTTTCTGAATTTAAAATTTGATTATCTAAATCTATTTTTAGTCTATCTATAGATGTTTTTATAGTTTCTAAATTACTTTCAGTTTGCAAATTTCATAAAGATAATTGTTTTGTAGTTATTTCTATTTGGTCTTTTAATAAATTTAATTGTTTTTCTCTAGATAATCTATTTTCTAAATAAGTATTTAAGAAAGATTTTATGTTTGTAGATAGTGTGGAAAAATTAGTAAAATTAGCTTGCAGAGAATTTGCATAATTATTTAATGTATTATAATAAAGGTCTATTTGAGTTTGTGGAAAAGTAGATGAAGTAACAGAATCTTTTATTACATTTTGACTTAAATAAACTAATTCTTTTAAATCAAGTATGGTTTTTTCTAAGTTAGTTATATATTTTTTTAAATCATTATCATCTTGTATAACTATTTCTAGATTTTTAAAACTATCATAATCTTGTAAAAAAAATCTTATATTATTTTCTACTTGTGTTTTATTTGAAGTATTTTTTACTCAAAGATATATTTCAAAAGTATCGTTTTTATGTCTATTTTTATCAGTTATTCAAAAAATTTCATCTAAATAATTTATCAAATCAAAATAAATAAGTTCTAAAGATTTTTTTGTAGTTATCAAGTTTTGTTTAAAAGTATTTTTAGTATTTTCATCATTTAAAATAGAATTATGATAATCTAAAATTTGTTTTTCTAAGTCTTTTTGTAATTTTTCTAAATCTAAACTTGATTTATTTAGAGTTATATCTTGAGTAGTTTTTGAAGTTTCTAGGTCATAAATAGATTTTTGCAGTTTTATTTCATTGTCTTTTAAAAGAAGCTGGTGAGATTTTTTAGTTTTTTCATAATTTATCTCTAAATCTTGTATGTTTTTATCTAAAGAAAGTAATGTAGAATCATAATTTATTTTTGCTCTATCTAAAGCATTTTTTGCTCTATCTAGGGTTGTAAGATAATTTGAAATATTGTCTTCTAAAACTGCTAAAGTTTGTCAGGCAATAACTTTATCTCAAGAATCAACATAAATTTTTGAAATTTTTCAACTAGCTTGAGATGAAACAGATATAGAAGAAGTAGAAACTATTTTTGCTGATTTTTCAAATAAAATATCACCAGAAAAATCTCAAAATTTTTTTGTTTCTATATAAAAAGGTATTTTTCAAACTTCTTTATTAGTTTCAACATCATTTTTAGAACAAGAAAAAAGTAATGTTAAAAAAGTAAATATAACTATATATTTTTTCATATTTTTTTGTTATTATTCTAAAATAATTCATTCACTTTTGATATACTCAAAAAGCTCACTAATATCTTCATTTTTTATAATAGCAACAGCTTTATCATCCTTTGTAATAATTGTTACACTATCTCCAGGATACATATTTAGTCTATCTCTTGCTTCTTTTGGGATAACTATTTGTCATTTTGGTCCAATAGTTGTAGTTCCATATAATTTCATTTTACAATTTTTATTTTTCATATTTTTAAAAAGTAAGAAAAGTAAGAAAAGTTATACAAGTATAAAAAATTTTTTAAAAAATGCAAGAAAAAGTAGAATTAACATTATCCGTACCTAGAGACATAGGTAGTAGTATTACTCAAATTTATTTACATAAAAAAAGAACATGGATTGAAGATTTTAATGTTTTATGAAATAAAGATATTTTTTACTTACAATACTTTTAGAAAATCTTTTCATATTTGAATGAATTGAAAATCCTTTGGTTGAAAAACTAAAAAACATAATATACTACATACACCCTAGTAAATTTAATTCTTTTTTTGTTTTTATTTTAGAAAATTTAAAAAATTGGTGATATATATTTTAGTAATTATTACTTTTATTTGAATTTTTTAATTTTTTTAATATAAATAACAAGCCATTATATAAAAATTTAAAAAAATGTTTAAAAAGAAGAAAATTTCAAAAAATAATACAAATGAAATAATCATAGAAAATCTTATAAAAATACAAAAATGATATAATAAATTAAAAAGTAAAAAAAATATTTTTATATCTCTTTTTTGAAGTATTAGTGTGTTTATTGTAATAATTATTTGACTTGTTTTAACATACCAAATCTCAAAAATAAATTTTAATTTAAATAACTTCATAGATTTTTTACCTTTTAATTTAAATTTTGATAATGAAAAAATAAACTCAAACTTAAAAAAATCATTTGATGGAAAAACAAATATTTTAATCATAGGTAGATGATGAGAGGAAAATGATGCTCCAAATTTAACTGATAGTATAATACTAGCAAGTATAAATTATGAAAAAAATACTGTTTCTATGTTTTCAGTTCCTAGGGATATGTATGTAAAATTCCCTACTTGATGAGCTTGAAGAATAAATGAAGTTTATTTTAGATGAATGTTAAAAACACAAAAAGAAGTTGATTGAATAAAAGCTCTAAAAGAAGTTTTAACTCGCATTACTTGAGAAGAAATACATTATTTTGTGAATCTAGATTTTGAATGATTTAAAAAAATAATTGATATTATTGGTTGAATAGATGTAAATGTTCCGCAAGCAATAGTAGATACAACTTACCCTGGACCAAATTGGTGATATCAAACCTTTTCTATAAAAGCTTGACCTCAAACACTTGACGGAGATACAGCTTTAAAATATGCTAGATCTCGTCATACTACGAGTGATTTTGATAGATCAATTAGACAACAACTTATTATAAAAGCTATTAGAGAAAAAGTTTTATCTCTTTGAATTTTAACTTCTCCAAGTAAAATAAAATCTATTTATGCTGTTATAAAAGAAAATATTATAAGTGATTTAGATATTCTTCAAATGATAAATCTTGCTTTATTCGTTCGTGATATTCCAAAAGAAAATATAATTTCTTCAAACTTAAATGATAGTTGTTTTTATGGAAGTACAGTATGTGAAAAATGATGATTTTTATATGTACCTTTGAGAGCTGATTTCGGTTGAGCTTCTGTTTTACTTCAAGAATGAGCAACATCATCAACTTCTGATAATTATGATAGTATATTAAAATATACAAATATAGTTTTTAACTATCCTTTAGTTTATAGTGAAAACCTAAAAATAAATATTTTTAATTCTACAAAAATTCCAGGTCTTGCTAATGAAATTGCTGATAAATTAAAAAAATATTGATTTAATATTCCATCAAAAAATTCAGTTTGAAATACTAATGAAGAAAAATATGAAAAATCAAAAATATTATATACAACTTGAACTTGATGAAAAAAACCAGAAACAGTTGAAGCTTTAGAAAATTTTATTTTCGGATGAAGCGAAAAAGTAGAAAAACTACCAAAGTACTCTAAAAATCCTGATGTAAAAATTGAAATAATTATTTGAAATGATTATAAAAATTTAAATTTTTAATCCCTTAATCTTCTCTTATTATGTGATTTCAAAGAATTAAAATAGTAAAAAGAAAAAAATACACTAAAAAATCAGATGAACTTTTAAAACAAATTGTTATATATTGAATTTTGTGATTTGTATGAATATTTTTGGTATGATTTGCTGTAATTTATACTAAATTTATAGCTCCTTTACCTGATATAAAAAAATTAGAACAACTTAACATAAAAGAAGCCTCTATTATTTATGATAAAGATTGACAAGAGCTTTATACTCTTTTTTGAGATGAAAAAAGAACTTATGTAAATTATGAAAAAATTTCAAAAAATATGTTAAATGCAATTATTGCTTGAGAAGATAAAAATTTTTACAATAACCCTTGAATAGATTTTTTAGGTTTAGTTAGAGCTGTTTTTAATTATATAATTAGGAAATCAGAAAAAATAGAATGAACTTCAACTATTTCTCAACAACTTATAAGAAATGTTTTTTTATCAAATGAAAGGTCTGTAGAAAGAAAAATAAAAGAATTTTATCTTTCTTATAAAATGACAAAAAGTTATTCAAAACAAAAAATATTAGAACTTTATCTAAATAAAATTTCTTTTTGAAGTAATGCTTTTTGAGTAGAACAAGCTTCTTTAACTTTTTTTGGTAAAAAATCAAGTAATCTTTGAATACTTGAAGCAAGTATTTTAGCAAGTATTCCAAAATGACCAACTTATTATTCTCCTTATAATCATTTTGATAGATTAGTTTGAAATCTTTATGTTTATCCAAATTGAGATGAAAATTCAAAAATAAATATTATTTCAAGGCAAAATATAGAAGAAAATAAATTTTTGGTAGAAAAATTTAAAAATTATTTTTCAAATTTAAAAGCAACAAAAATTTGAGAAAATTGAATACTTTTATGTTCTTTAAATAAAGATTTTTACAAAAAAAATATAAATATAGATAAAGATGGATGTTCTGTAATGAATTATTCTGATTTACTTTGATTTTTAAATAACATAAAAATAAAAGAAGATACTTATTCTATAGAATATCAAACTTGAAGAAAAGATTTTATTTTATGAAGAATGTTAGAAGATAATTATATAACTTGGGATGAGTATAAGCAGGCAATTTTAGATTCTATTTGATTTGAATTTAAACAGTATAAAGAAAACATAAAAGCTCCTCATTTTGTTATGTATGTAAAAGAATATTTATCAGCAAAATATTGAGAAGAAATTTTAGAAGAATGATGACTAAAAATTTACACTACTCTAAACTGAGAATTACAAAAAAAAGCTGAGGAAATTATAAAAAAACAAGTTGAATCTAATTTTCAAAAATTTGATGCAAATAATGCAGCTTTGATAAGCATAGACAATGAAACTTGAGATGTAATTGCTTATGTTGGTGGAGTTGATTATTTTAACAAAGATATTGATGGAAATGTAAATATGATTACATCAAAAAGACAACCATGAAGTAGTTTTAAACCTTTTGTTTATGCTCTAGCTATTGATAAAAATCCTTTTTCTCCTCATACACCAATTTATGATTTACCAACAATTTTTCCCGGAAACTATGAACCAAAAAACTATAACTGAAAATTTTCTGGAAAAATGACTTTGATGACAGCTTTAAATCATTCTAGAAATATTCCTGCAATCAAACTTTATTTTTTAGCATGAGAACAAAAAGAAATTATTTCTTATCTAAAAACTGCCTGAGTAAAATCATTTGATGAGAATTTTTATTATTGAGCTCCTTTAGCTTTATGAAGTTGAGAAATGACTCCTTTAGAAATTGCTTGAGCTTATAGTGTATTTGCAAATATGTGAAATAAAGTTGAAATAAATCCTATCATAAAAATCCTTGATAGTAAATGAATTTTAATAGAACAAAAGAAAAAATCAGCTTGAGTAAAAATACTTGATGAAAAAACTGCTTACATAATGAATTATATTTTATCAGCAAGTTATTCTAGACCTGATGAATTTTGGAATAAAAATTTAACTTTAAAAGATAGACAAGCTTGTGCTAAAACTTGAACTTCAAACAAAACATATATTACATCTTGAGTAAAAAAAATGTTTCCTTGAGATCTTTGGACTGCTTGATATACTCCTCAAATTACTACTGTAGTTTGGGCTTGAAACACTAATTGAAAACCTATTAAAAATAATTGAGATGGTCTTAATTGAGCCGCACCTATTTGGAAACAATTTATGGAAGAAGCACATAAAGATAAAGAAAAATTAACTTGGAAAATGCCTGAATGACTAAATTATACTAAAATTTCAAAAATATCTGGACTTTTAGCTCCAGAATGATTTGAACCAAGTTTAACAATTGAAAGTTTATTTAAAAATAAACCTACTAAATATGATGAAAGTTTGAAACAAATTCAAATAGATGCTTTATGTAATGGAAAAGTTTGAATAAATACTCCCGCTTCTGCTATAAAAAATTGATACTATATAGCTTTTCATTCTATTGACCCAAATAATAAAATTTGGGAAAAGTGAGTACAAAAACGGGCAAAAGAAGAATGATTAAAAGAATTTATAAATATTCCAAACATAATTACTGATTACAAAGATGAAGAATGTAAAAGAGATGAAAAGCTGGTTTCAAACTCAAATATAGAAGTAAGAACAAAAATAGAAAATAATGAAATTTTTGTAAATGGATATAATTATGTAGAGATTTGATATAAAAGTAATAATCCTATTATTAAATTACAAATTTTGATTTGAGAAAATTTAATTCAAGAAATAAAAATAGATAATAAAACTTCTGGAGTATTTGCTGGGTGAATAAATATTCCTTCTTGATATAATGGTGATTATAAACTTACAATAAAAGCTGTTGATAGTGTTTATATGGCTTGAGAAGAGTCAAAAAATATAAACATAGTTTTTAAAGATACTCAAAAACCAGAAATAGTTTTAACAAATCCAGAAAAAGATTTTATTTCTATTTATGATAATCAATTTTTTAATTTAAGATGATATGTAAAAGATAAATCAAAAATCAAAACTATAAATATTTATATTAACCAAAAAGCTTATAAAATGTGAATAGAGGCAAGAGATTTTGTACAAGAAATCAACAAAGATAATTCCATTCCAGTTTGAATACACAACATAAAAATAGAAGCTGTTGATATGTTTTTCAATATATGAGAAAAAATTATTACTTTTGAAGTGATGAAAAGGTAAAAAAAATTTGACTTAAAATAATCTTTTAATAAAATCTAAACGAGAATAATTCTCGTTTAGATTTTATTTATTAATTTTAAAAATATGGAAGAATTAGAATTTTATAATAATTTTGTAAAAATTGATAAACCAGCTCCTTTATTTACTTTACCAGCTTATAATCCACTAAAAGATGATGAAACAAAAGTTTCTTTAGAAGATATGAAATGAAAATGGATTGTATTATTTTACTATCCTGCTGACTTTACTTTTGTTTGCCCTACTGAACTAAAAGATATGGCAGATGCTAAATCTAAATTTGATGCTTTATGAGTTAATATACTTGCTGCTTCAACTGATACAACTTTTTCTCATAGAGCTTGGGTAAGACATGAAAAACTTATGGAAAACTTTCCATATATTATGTTAGCAGATCACTGACTAGAAGTAGCAGATATGTATAATATATTAGATGAAGAAACTTGAATTGCTGGAAGATGAACATTTATTATTGACCCAGATTTGATTGTAAGATGAATAGAAATTACTTCTGGGCCTTTAGGAAGAAACTCTGATGAACTTATAAGAAAAATTGAAGCTCTTCAATTCATGAGAAATCATCCAGGAACTGCCTGTCCTGCCAAATGGTCTATTTGAGCTAAAACTTTAAGACCATCTATAAAAATTGCTGGAGAGGTTTTTGAACAATTACAATAATTTCATTAAAAACTCATGATAAAAAAATAATTCTGCAATTCTGCAGAATTATTTTTTTATTTTATCTTTAAATTCTTTTAAATAACTTAAAAGTTTTTCACGAACTTTTTTAAACTTTTCTGGAGCATCTTCTTTTAATTCCTCTAACTTTTCTAATTTTTCTTTACAAAATATTTCCAGTTTTTTTATTCATTCTTCACTATATTCTTTTCATTTTCATTTATATTCTTGTAAAAGTTTTTTTCATTCAACTTTATATTCTTCAATTAACCTTAAAAATTCATCTTTTTTTTCATAAAATTTAGCTTTATTTTCTTCAGTTAAAATTTTAGTTTTCAAATCATCAAGTAAATTTTTATGTATTTCTATAAAATTATTAAATAAAACTTTTAAATTATTATCTTCATTTTTTGAAGCATCAGTTAGTTCTGCTTTGATTTTTTCAGGATTTTTTTTGTTATAAAGTAAAGCTATTACAACTCAAGAAGCATAACCAAGTAATACTAATAATTTTTTATTCATATAAGATTTATTAAAAAATAAACTATTTGCATTATAATAATTTTATAAAAATAACAAATTTATTTTGCACTAAAATAAACTTTACTTTGTAAGTTTTTTTTTTAAAATACAAAATAGGTTTAATAATTATTATTTTAAAAAATGATTTACAATAATTTTTCAGATTTTTACAAAAAAGTTTTAATAAATACAGAAAATAAAATCAAAAATCTTTGATACAAAGAATTAAAAGAAAGTGATATACTTATTTGAATAATTCAAGAATCAACTTGATGAATAAAAGAATTATTTAATTTTTATTGAATAAATGATAAATTGATAGAAGAAATTATCTGAATAAAAGAAATTTGTTGAAAACAAGAATCAAGATTCTGAGTTTATTCTGGAATGAATAATTCGCTAAAAGAAACCATTTTACTTTCAGTAAAAATAGCTTCAAGTTTTTCTAAACAAAAAGCTTCAACTGAAGATTTTCTACTTGCACTTTTAAAAAATAATTGATGGTTTGTAAAAGCGCTTCATTATATTTGAATAAATCCAGCTGATTTAGAAAAAAATTTAGTAGATTTAAACAAAGATTGAACTATTGATTGATTTGTTGTAGGAAAAAATGTACCTTGAGATTTCATCGAACCTCTTGATAAAATCATTTGAGCAATTACAGAATGATTATTTTGATGAATATTGTGAGAAAATGGAGAAACAACTCCTTTTGATAACAATAAAGCTCCAACTAAAAAACAAGATTCAAAAACACCAGCACTTGATTTTTTCTCTACAGATTTGACACAGGAAGCTCGTGAAAAAAAGCTTGATAAAGTTATATGAAGAGATACAGAAATAGAAAGACTTTTGTCTATTTTAAACAGAAAAACAAAAAATAATCCAGTTTTGGTTTGAGAACCTTGAGTTTGAAAAACTGCAATTGTAGAATGACTTGCGGAACTAATAGTGCAGTGAAAAGTTCCTTTTTGAATGAAAGATAAAAGAATCTTAGCTCTTGATATGAGCACGTTAGTTGCCGGAACAAAATATAGATGAGAATTTGAAGCGAGAATTAAACAAATCATAGAAGAAGCTTCTAAAATAGAAAATGAAATAATTTTATTTATTGATGAAATTCATACTATTATTTGAGCTTGAGGAGCTGAATGAACTTTGGATGCTTCAAATATACTAAAACCGGCTATGTGAAGATGAAAAATAAGAGTTATATGAGCTACAACTCTAAATGAATATCAAAAATACATAGAAAAAGATTCAGCTCTTGAAAGAAGATTTCAAAAAATAATTGTTTGAGAACCAAATTTTGATGATGCAATAGAAATTATTGATGGATTAAAAGAAACTTTTGAAGAATATCATAATTTAAATATTACCCAAGATGCTGTAAAATCAGCTGTTGAATTATCTACTAGATATATAACTGATAGATATTTACCAGATAAAGCTATAGATTTAATAGATGAAGCTTGTTCTTTAAAAAGTATGACATATCTTTGAGATGAAGAAAAAATAAAATCTTTAAAAGAAAAAATAGTTGAAACAAATAAACAAATAGAATCATTTGTCATGTCACAACAATACAAAAAAGCCAGTTCTTTAAAAGAAAAAGTAAAAAAATTAGAAGAAGAAATCATAAACTATAAAAAGAAATTTTTAATACCAAAAGAGAAAAGATTAAAAATTACTCAAAAAGATATAAGGAAAGTTTTAAGTATGACTACTTGAATTCCAGTAAATGATTTAGAGGAAAGTGAAATAGAAAAACTAAAAAAATTACCAAAAGTTTTAGAAAGTAAAATTATTTGACAAAAGGAGTCTATAGAATCAATTTGTAATTCTATTATGAGAAGTAAGGCTTGAATTTGAGACCCAAATAGACCTATATGAAGTTTTTTATTTTTATGACCAACTTGAGTTTGAAAAACTGAGCTTGTAAAAGCATTAGCAAGAGAATTTTATTGAAGTGAGGAAAATCTTATAAAAATAGATATGTCAGAATACGCTGATAAAACTTGAATTTCAAAACTTATTGGAGCTTCTGCTTGATATGTATGATATGAAGAATGATGATTATTAACAGAAAAAGTTAGAAAAAAACCTTACTCTATAGTTTTGTTTGATGAAATAGAAAAATGAAATTTTGAAGTTTATAATTTACTTTTACAAATTCTTGATGAATGAAATTTAACAGATAATAAATGAAGAAAAATCAATTTCAAAAATACTATTATCATCATGACTTCAAATATCGGTCAAGAAGAATTTAATGCGCAAGCAAATAAAATTTGATTTGATTTTGATGAGAAAGGGCAAAAAGATGCACTAAAAGATTTTGTAAAAGTAGAAGAAAATATAAAAGATAGTTTATGAGATTTTTTCCCTTTAGAATTTTTAAATAGAATTGATAAAATAATAGTTTTTAAACCACTAGATAAAAAATCTATTTCTCAAATAGTTGAAATAAATTTAAAGGAATTAGCTTCTAGAATCAAAAAAACTAAAAAAATTGATTTAATTTATGATAAAAAAGTGATAAATTTTATCGCGTCAAAAGTATATAACCCAGAGTTTTGAGCTAGGGAAGTAAAAAGATATATTATAGAAAATATAGAAAATAAAATAGCTCAAAAATTGATTTATAATAAAATAAATGATACTATTTCCATAGAAATATCTAAAAAAGAAATTGTAATAAAATAATTTATGAGAAAATATTTATTTTTAATTTTTATTTTATTATTACCAAAAATAAGTTTTGGTGATTTTCTTAGTGATCCAACTGGACTTGACTTGTATAAGAAAATAGATTCTTGAATATTTGAACTAGAAGTAAAATACCTTGATAAAGAACTAAAATGATGAGATGAATGATGAGATATAGTTGAAAATATAAATAAAATTGCAAAAACTTACTGAATAGAAAATAGTTGTTTAAAATGAAAGCTAAAAACTCAAGATGTAAAAGATATTTATTTTGATAATAATCCAAATGAAATTTTAGCTAAAGTATTAAAAGATTGTTTTGATGAAAAAGATGGTTCGCTATCAACTACAACTTTAAATCAATATTTAAAAATCATAAATAAAACTTATGAAGATAGTAAAAAACGAGCACAAATAAAAGTAAATAATATTTATAAAATATGAAGAATTTGAATGTATAGTGATGGAATAGAAGAAAATTCTCCTTTTGATTTGATGGTAGATTTACAAAATATAAATTCAATTATTTTTGAAGAAAAAATAGAATATGATTGAGTAAATGTTGAACCAAAAGAAAGAGATAATAGTAATAATGATAATCCAATTTTTTTATGAAATAACGATTACAATAATCCAGAAATATGTTTTGATGATAAATCTTGATTATCACAAAATAGTATAAATCAAATATTTTCTCAAAATAAAGAAAATATTTATAAAAAAAATCTTTTTAACTCATATAGTCAAGTAAATGATAACTGAATTTGGCCTTGTAATAATTTCTTTTGTATAAATATAAAATTTGATACTTATAATCATGCATTACTTGGTTGATGAACAAATTTAAGTATTGAATGACTTTTAAAAAGATCAAACGAACATTTAAAAAAATTTGTTTCAACTTCACTTATTCAAGCAAAAATGACTATAAATCATTTTGAAATATGATTAAAAGATTTAAATTTACCTGATATTTTCCATGTTTGATTACAAGTCAGTTATAAACCAGTTCCTTTATTAGATGTAGATAAGAATGATAAAGATGATGATGATGAATTTAAATATAAAAATTTACTAACTAGATATTATAGAAATTTAGGACTTGATTTTGAAAGAGCTAATGACCTAAATATATTTAAGAAAAAAGAAAATGAAATGAAAAGTTTACTTGATTCTCAAGAACTTGGACAAAAAGAAGTAGTTAATAAAACTGATAATTTAAACTTTTATATAAATCAAATAAAAAAAGAAAATGAGTTTGTATCTCAAACTGTAATAGATAAAAAAATTATAGAAGAAGATATGAGTGATTTTTATAAACAATTTTTAGAACTTGAAAGTTTTTCAAGAGCTTTTATGGATTATTCTATATGATTAAAATGAATTATTTGAAAAATGAATGAAATACCTCAAACTTGAAAAAATTAATTACTTTATCTATGAAAAAAATTTTATTTACATCTATTTTTCTTTTCACTATATTTTTTTCAAATATAGTTTTTTGAGATTGTAATTCTGGATGTATGATACAAAATTGACCACCAGATGTTTTAAATAATTATTTAAGAGATTTAAAAAAAGTTATAAATAACTATAATACTGAACTTGTAAAAAATCCTCCAAAAACTTGATTAGAAAAAGAATATTCAAAAACAAAAACTGAAATTATCCGCTCATTTAACAAAATAACATCTTGGGATAATTATTTCACAAATTTTGATTTTTACGTGATGTATGGAACAAAAAATGAATATGTTCCAGAAATTTGGAGGGATTATAATTTATTAAAACAAGAGTGAATTTATTTAGAAAAATATTATAAAAAAGCTTTAAGTAGATGATATGCTGATATAGTTTTAGATAGTGAAAAAATATGTGCTTGAATAAAAAATTGTGATTTATCTGGAAGTGCTTTAGATATACTTTGAGAAATATATAAAAATCATGATAATATAAAAAATTATTTCAAATTATCTATAATTTGAAAAAGAAATCTTTTTTGATGAAATTTAATTTTAGTTTGAAAAAATTTTAAAGATGAATTATATAAGTATTATAATGAAAATACAACTAGAAATTGTTCAACTTGTGAATGATGAGTTTTTGATAGAATAACTAAACAAATTGATAAAATTTCTAATTGGCAAGAAGCAACAAAAACTTGAATGAAATCATGGCAAGATGCTATTGCAATGCTTGATGGAAGCTTAAGTGATAGAGAATATGAAAGAATTGAAAGAGATTTATTAAAAAAAGAATTATGACAATCAGCTTCTCCTATAAATGCTTCTGAAACTGTATTAAAAAATTTAGATAAATATAACCAGTGATGATTTTCTTTAGATAATAATTTTATAACTAATAGTTTTGACTCAGTAAAAAATTCTATTACTTCTCAAATTGATAGTTTTAAAGATAGTATTTTACAAAAATTTAAAAATAAAAAAGAAGATATTCCTACTGTAGAATTTGCAAAAAGTAATTTATGATTACAAGACACTTCTAAAATAGAAGAACTTATAGCTGAAATGTATAATAAAGAACTTCCTTATGCACAACTTATTGATAATTCAAAAGAAAAATTAGAATGAAGAATAATAGAATTACATTACAATTTAACACAAATAATAAAAACTTTTGATAGTAGTATAAAAACATCTCAAAAAGTTTGTAATGACCAATGACAATGACTTTGAAAATGTGACTAAAAGAACACTAACTTTAAAAAATATGAATAGTAAAAAAACAGTTTTAATAAAAAATGAAAGAGAGCTTCAAATCATGAGAAAACTTGCAAAAATTCATAAAGAGGTTTTTGAAGAAATAAAAAAAATTGCAAAACCTTGAATAACTGGTTACCAAATAGATAAACTTGCATGAGATATTTGTAATAAATATTGAGTTTTACCAGGATTTAAATGAGTTTATAATTTCCCTGCAAATATATGTATAAGCATAAATGATTGTGTAGTTCATGGAGTTCCATCTAAAAAAATATCTTTTCAAAATGGAGATATAGTAAAATTTGATTTTTGAGTAAGAGATAAAAGACATGGATTAAATACTGATGCAGCTTTTACAATGATTATTTGAGATGGACCACATGATGTAGAAATGATAAAATTTTTACAAGTCAGTCAAGAAGCTTTGTACAAATGAATAGCAAAAGCTACTTCATGAAATAGGATTTGAGATATTTCAGCTGCAATACAAAATCATATAGAATCACATGGTTATCATATCATAAAAGATTTAACTTGACATGCTATTTGATACAATCTTCATGAAAGACCTTATATTCCAAATTTTGGAAAAGCTGGAACTGGAGAAATTCTAAGAGAAAATATGACTTTAGCAATTGAGCCAATTATAGGATTTTCTAGCTGAAAAATCAAAGATAAATGATGATTTGAAATTTATGTAGCTGATGGAAGTTTTGGAGCTCAATTTGAACATACAATTGTAGTAAAACAAGGTTATCCTGAAATAATAATATAAAATATGCAGTTCAAAAAAGCAATTATTTCATTTATAGATTGGCTTGAATTTATAAAAAATAAATCTCCAAAAACAAAAGAACAGTATGAAAGACATCTTTTGAAATTTGAAGATTATTTAATAAGTATTTGAAAGCCAGACCTAGAAATAAAAGATATAACTCTAAAAATAATAAATGATTTTAGAATCTTTTTACATAAAGATAGTAAAAAAAAGATTTCCATAAAAACAGCAAATGCTTATATGATAACTTTAAGAACATTTTTAAAGTATTTGGAAAAACAAGAAATTGAGGCACTTTCCCCTACAAAAATTGATTTAATAAAAGAAGAAGAAAGGAAAATAGAGTTTTTATCAGATAAAGAACTAGAAAAACTTTTTAAAAGTGTTTGAAATAAAGATATAAAAGATGTAAGAGATTTAGCTATTATGAAAATGATTTATGTAACTGGACTTAGAATTTCTGAACTTACTTCACTAAATAAAGATGATATAGATTTAGTAAAGAAAGAATTTTCTATAAGGTGAAAATGAAGGAAAATAAGAATAGTATTTTTAACTGATGACAGTGTAAATCACATAAAAAAATACTTAAATTTAAGAACTGATAATTTCAAACCTTTATTTATTCGCCATAATTTTGATATAAAAAATATAAAAATTCTAGATGATGAAAAAGTTAGACTTACACGTATTTGGATTACGAATATGATTTCAAAAAGAGCTTTAAAAGCCTGAATTACAAAAAAAGTCTCAGCTCATACTTTGCGTCATAGTTTTGCTACAACTCTTTTATGAGCATGAGCGAATTTAAGAAGTATTCAAGAGCTTTTATGACACTCAAATATTTCTACAACTCAAATTTATACACACATAACTAATCCAAAATTAAAAGAAATTCATAATAAATTTATAAAATAACTATAAACTCTTCTCTACTATAAAAGAGCTATTCTAAGCAAACACGAATTAAATCATCAAGTCTTAATTATGATGTAAAAATAAATTTGGATATTAATTTAATTTTTTCTTTAAAATTTCATTAAATATCTTTGGATTTCATACCCCAGCTGATGCTTTCATACATTGACCAACAAGAAAACCAAATATTTTTTCATTTCATAATTTATAATCAGCTACTTGAGTTGAATTTGAATTTATTACGCTATCAACAATTATTTCTAAAGCTCATAAATCATTTTTCTGAATTAAATTTCTTTCAGTTGCAATAAGTCTTGATTGCCCTCAATTTTTAAATAATTCTTCTATTACTATTTTTGCATTCGTTGAAGAAAGCTCATCAGCATTAACCATTTTTATAACTTTACTCAACTCTTCTGGAGTTATTTTTATAGTATTTATATCATCTATATTTTTCTCCTTCATAAGTGATAAAACTACAGTTGTTATATAAGCACAAGACTTTTTAGCATCACCACTCAAAGTAACAACTTTATCAAAATAACTTCATAAAGCATAATCAGCTGAAAGTATTCTAGCATCATCCTCTGCTAATTTAAATTCATTTAAATACCTAAGTCTTTTTTCAATTGGTAGTTCTGGTAAAGATTTCCTACATTCATCTATAAAATTATCTTCTAAAAATATTGGTAATAAATCTGGCTCTGGAAAATATCTATAATCCATAGCATCCTCTTTACTTCTTTGAGTAATAGAAACTCCTTTGTCATCATCCCAACCTCTTGTTTCCTGATTAACTTTTCATCATTCATCAAGTATTCTTACTTGTCTAGCAAATTCTGTGTCAATTGCTCTTCATATAGAAGAAAATGAATTAATATTTTTAAGTTCTACTCTTGTTCAAAATTTTGTTTCTCAAATTGGTCTTACTGAAATATTTACATCACATCTTAATTGTCACTTTTCCATATCAGCATCAGATACTCCTGAAGCTCTAAACATTTTTTGAAGCTCTTTCAAAAATTCCATAACTTCTTCTTTATCGCTAAAAACTGGATTTGTTACTATTTCCATTAAAGGGCTTCAAGCTCTGTTATAATCACATAGTGTTTTTCCTCAAACATGAACCAATTTTCAAGCATCATTTTCCAAGTGCATATGATGAATAGAAAATTCTTTTACTTTTCAATTTACCAAAGTCTTTACACTTCAAATTCAAACTATTGGTTCATACATTTGTGTAATTTGATAACTTAAAGGATTATCTGGATAAAAATAAGTTTTTCTATCAAATCTTGAAACTTTATTTACTTTGCAATTCATCATCATTCAACCAATAAGTCAAAGTCTAACAACTTCTTCATTTAATGTTGGAAGCATTCCAGGAAATCACATACAAATAGGACACACATTTAGATTTGGTTCATCTGCTAATACTATAGCATTTTTGCAGTTACAAAACATTTTAGTTTTTGATTTTATTCTTACATGTATTTCAAGTCAAATAACTTTTTCAAAGTCTTTTGCTAGCATATTTTTTAATCATTAATTTTAATTTTGGCTATATTATGAAAAATATAAAAAAAAACAAGAAAATTTTTAGTTTCCTTTTTTGTTTTAATTAATCAAATTCTTCTTTAGTTATAAAAATAATTCATTTATCACTTAAAATTTCAATTCAAATAAACTCTCAATCTTTATTATGTTTGGAAAAGCTATAGCGTTTTTTATATCTAAGCCTGATTTTTTAATTCAAAATTAATCTCATTAATAAATTAATTACGAGCTTATTTAATTGTAATTTATCTTCATAATTTAATAGCTCTTTTTGTACTTTTTTAACTTTATCAATAAAATCAATTATATTTTTAAGATAAATCTTTTTCATATTTAATAGAGAATTCTCAACTATTTATATTTATCATATTTTAATTAAATATCTTCTAAAGGTTTAGATAAATGAAATCATTGTAAAAAATCTATTTCTAAATCTCTACATTCTTGTAAAATTTCATCATTTTCTATATACTCAGCAATTACTAAAACTCAAGCTTTATGACAAGCATTTATTAATCATCTAAGAATTTCTTTAGTTAAAGTTGATAATTTTACATTTTCATCTTTTAATCATTTTTCTTTATCAATTAAATACTTAATAATATGTCAGTTTATTTTTAATTCATCTATTTGCTTATTATTAAGTAAATCAAGTAATCTGTTTAAATTTGAATTATCTGAACCAAAATCATCCATAGCAATTCTAAATCTTTTTGATTTTATTTTAGTTATTACATCAATATGATCAAAATCTCCATTCCATTCTCATTCAAGTATTTCTAAAGTAATTCTTGATGGATCAACTCCATAAACTTCAGTTCAATTAGTAAGAATTTGTATCAAATCTGGATTTACAATATCTTGTCCTGATAAATTTATAGAAAATTCTAAATCACATCTTGTAGAGGCTTTTTTAAATACTTTAGTAAAAATTATATTAAATATAGCAACTAATCTATTATATTTTTTAGCAATTTCTAAATATTGGAATGGAGCTTCAAATTTTCAATCTTTTGTTTTTACTCTCATCAAAACTTCATATTTATAAATTCTTGAAGTATCATTTGTATAAAAAATTGGTTGGAAAAACGGAACTATTCTATCTTCTATAATAGCTTCATCAAGTTTTTCAAGCAATTCTTTATCATCTTTTTTATCAATTTCTTTATAAGTATTATTTAATAAAGCTTTTATTCTTTGAAGTTCTTGCTTTATTTCTACTTCATTTGTCAAAAGTCTAGCTGTTCTAATAGTTCATCCTAATCAGTCTGGAATAGTGGTCCATAAAATTGGTTTTCATTCTTTATTGTATCTTACAACAGGAAGTGGATTTTCTTCTATAAATTCAGAAAAATTTTCAAATTTTTGAATTT
>Ga0209207_1000666_pt1 | contig 19358 bp, 14 predicted proteins | sample SaghotsprinmetaG_FD_184140 | JGI IMG/M metagenome (GOLD analysis project Ga0209207, IMG submission 184140) | Hot spring microbial communities from South Africa to study Microbial Dark Matter (Phase II) - Sagole hot spring metaG (SPAdes) (version 3) | ecosystem: Environmental > Aquatic > Thermal...
TAGATCGCTGCGGACGGGGAGCCGTTTTGCGCCGCAGCACCGTACCGGCCAGCAGTTCTGGCGGCAGTTCGCTGAGGAATTGCGAGGGAATGGCATCTTCGCTTCTGCCGTAGAGGCGACGGCTTTGGGCAAAGTTGAGAAACAGTTGCTCTTGGGCGCGGGTAATTCCCACGTAGCAGAGGCGGCGCTCCTCTTCAAGGGCAAGGGGATCGTTCAGGCTACGGTAATTCGGAAATAGCCCCTGCTCTAAACCCACTAAAAACACCACCGGAAACTCTAAGCCTTTCGCCGCGTGCAGTGTCATTAAGGACACCACCCCTGCCTCGGAATCCACCGTATCCAAATCTGAGGCCAAGGCCGAACTGTTCAAAAATTCACTCAGGGTTGCGCCTTCATTTTCTTCGCTAAACTGCTGCGCTGCGTTCACCAGCTCGGCTAGGTTTTGCAGGCGGTCAAGGCTTTCATCGGTGCCGTCGTTTTCCAGTTCACGGCAGTAGCCTGTCTCCTCAATCACGGCCTTCACCAGTTCCGGCAAGCCAATATCATCCACAAGGGTGCGCAATTGTTGCACCAAGGCCACAAACTGTTGCAGTGCCCGACTGGCACGCCCCGCTAAGGGCACCATAGATTCCGGATCACTAATAAGTTCCCAAAGGGGTAGCCCCAAGGTTTGGGCGGCTTCGCTGAGGCGCTCAAGGGTGGTTTTGCCAATGCCCCGTCGCGGTACGTTAATAATGCGCCGCAGGCTGATGGTATCTTGGGGGTTTTGCAGCAGCCGTAGGTAGGCCAAGATGTCTTTGATTTCTTTGCGATCGTAGAACTTGAGGCCACCGACAACGGTATAGGGAATATTAGCGCGCACTAAGGCGTCTTCAAAGGGACGGGATTGGGCATTGGTGCGGTACAAAATGGCAAAGCGTCCCCAGTCGGGTTCGAGGCGATCGCCACTGAGGGCTTTAATTTTCTGAGCCACAAAATAGGCTTCATCGGTTTCAGTGGCATGGCACTGACAGTAAATGGGCTGACCGGCACCTTTGGTGGGGCGGAGCACCTTATCAATACGCTCGCTATTGTGCGCAATCAGGTGGTTGGCCGCCTCAAGGATATTGGCCACGGAGCGATAATTTTCTTCTAACTTAATCAGGGTGCGGCTGTCATCGTCCGCCAAGCCATCGCCAAAATCCCGCTGAAAGTTCATCAGAATCCTAAAATCGGCACAGCGGAAGGAGTAAATCGACTGATCCACATCCCCGACCACAAAGACGGAGCGCTCCTGCCAATTTTGGAAACGCTGGGGTGGGGTGCCATTGGTCACTAAAAGGCGAATGAGGTCGTACTGGGTTTGGTTGGTGTCTTGGTACTCGTCCACCAAGATGTGCTGAAACTGCTGATGCCATCGCTCGCGAATGGGGGCTTGCTGCTGGAAAAGACGCACCGTCAGCAAAATCAGATCATCAAAATCGAGGGCATTGTTGCGAGCCAGTGCTGCTTCATAGCGTCGATACACTTCGGCGGCGGTGCGGGCGGCGGGCGATCGCTGCTGCTCCAGTTGCTCCGGCGTTAACCCCTGATTTTTGGCATGGCTAATTTTGTAGCGAATGCCCCGCGGATCATGGCGGCGCTCATCTAAATTCAACTCACCGATGACAATTTCTTTGATTAACATTTGAACATCGGACTCGTCAAAAATCGTGAAATTGCGGGTCCAGCGATAACCCCGGGGGTGCTCGTAGGCTTCGATTTCAAGGCGCAGCAACCGCGCACAAACGCTGTGGAATGTACCAAGCCAGAGGGGTTTGGTATAGGTGTGGTAAACCTGCGATCGCAACCGTTTTTGCTCAAGGGGCGATAAGTCCGGCCAATCCCGTTGGTACAGTTCGGCGGCCACCTGCTGAGCAAAAAGGTGCTCTAGGCGCTCCTTCATTTCACGGGCGGCCTTATTTGTAAACGTCACCGCCAGAATATGGGCAGGATTCACCTGATGCTGTTGAATTAAATGGGCAATCCGATAGGTGAGGGTGCGGGTTTTGCCCGAGCCTGCCCCCGCCACCACCAGCATTGGACCGCAGTAGTGCTGCACCGCCTGTTGCTGGGAGGGGTTCAACCCCGCTAAGAAATCGCTTGTCATGGGCTGCTTCTTGTGCGCTCCAGTCTATATCATAGTTCCTTTGTTTTCCTCACCGTTAAGGGAATAGTGGAGATAGACCTCATTCCCCACCGGTAATGCCTTCAGCAACTGCATTGGCGGTAAGTTACACGCGGCGAGAGGCATGAGGCTCGGGGCGGCAGTTCCTAGCAAGAGGGGGCACAGGGTTAACCATAGCTCATCAATGGCCTGCACCTGCAGCAGGGAGGCAAACAGGTGGCCACCCCCCAAGACCGCAAGGTGCTGAATCCCGATCGCCACCATTTGGTCAAAGACTGCCTGCCAACGCCAAGGGGGGGGATCATCGGCATACCAGCAATAGTCAAAGTGGCCAGACCCCCGCCAGCGATCGCCACCCGCCGTGGTGGTCACGAGGGCACGGGGAATCGGCTGACGAAAAAACGGCAGCGACGCATCCAGATCGCCACTGGCCGAGCAGACAATTTGTAACGGTTGGGAGGGACGACCCGCCCTGAGGCGCGCTTCAATTAACGCGGGGGATTGCAGCCGCATTGCTGTGCCGCCCAAGCGGAGAGTGGTTGCCCCAAATAAGACCGCATCCGCTTGCGCTACCTGTTCCTCTAGGTGCTGGAAGTCGTAGGCGGAGGCAATCCGCTCCCCTTTCGCCTCGGCTCGCGCTAGCTTGCCATCCAAACTGACCGCAAGGATGGCGGTTATCTGTGGTCGCTGTGGAGAACGGGAGAAGCAGCTCAATGGCTCATGACTTTTTCAGGGACTCCTTCATTCAGCAATTCTAGCCGCTGCTGGGTAACCGGATCATTGGGAAAAAAATTATCGTCCCCTTCCTGAACCAGTAACTCGGTGCAGGGAATGGTGTCGGAGAGAATGGCACTGGCCATCATGCCGCTGTGAACTTCCAGTTGACCTTGGCGGGGGCACTCAAAGACCAGCCGCTGACCCGGAAAAACCACCCGTTCAAAATACCAATTGGCAATATTCGTAATTCGCACCACCTGTATTTTGCTGGTGGCGTTGACATAGCAGCAAAGGATGCGATCGCAACTATCGTGGGGCACGGGATCAAATATCTGTGGCATACGGCAATGATGTTTTTTATAGAAGACTCTTTACTCTGCTTAGCCTAACACTGGATTTTTGATACGGTTGTAAACTCAACTACAAGATTAGTCATTGATCCCCTCCTTGTTTCGCCCTGATCTCGCCAGCATCATCCCTGGAATGTGCTACAACGTGAACAGATGCAACAATTTTTTAAGAATTTATCCCAACCATAGATCTTTGCCCCAATGACTCCCCGTGTTTTATACGTTCGCCTGCCGTGCAACCCGATCTTTCCGGTTGGTGTGGTGTATTTAGCGGACTATATCCACAAGCAACTGCCCCACCTCGAGCAGCGCATTTTTGATCTAGGGACGGGTCCCCCCCTCGATTTCCGAGCGGCACTGAGTCGCTGTATTGATGAGTTCCGCCCCACGCACCTTGTGTTTTCATGGCGGGATATTCAAATTTACGCGCCGGTGGGTGGGCGCGGTGGCAATCCGCTGCAACATGCCTTTGAGGTCTATTATGCCCGCAATCCCTTGCTCAAGCTGCGGGGGGCGATCGGTGGACTGCGGGTGATGCGTGCCTACTACGGTGAACTGTGGCGCAATCTTGGTTTAATTCGCTTAGGGCTGCACCATGCCAAACGCCACCATCCCGAGGTGACCACCATTGTGGGCGGCGGTGCCGTGAGTGTGTTTTACGAGCAACTGGGGCACCAATTACCCCGCGGCACGATTATTTCGGTGGGGGAAGGGGAAAGCCTCCTGCACAAGGTCCTCACCGGCCAATCGATTCAGGGGGAGCGCTGCTACATTGCCGGGGTAGAAACGCCTCGCGATCGCCTCATTCACGAGTGGCCCAGCCCCATTGAAAAAACCGCCTGTAATTACCGCTACATTGAGCAAATTTGGCCAGAATTTGAGTACTACCTGCAGGGGGGCGACTTTTACATTGGTGTGCAGACGAAGCGGGGCTGCCCCCACAACTGCTGCTACTGCGTCTATACCGTTGTTGAAGGCAAACAGGTGCGCATTAATCCGGCGCAAGAGGTGGTGGCCGAAATGCGCCAACTCTACGATCGCGGCGTGCGCAATTTTTGGTTTACCGATGCCCAGTTTATTCCCGCCCGCAAGTTTATTCCCGATGCCGTTGCCCTCCTGCGGGAAATTCTGGCAGCCGGCATGAGGGATATTCACTGGGCCGCCTATATTCGCGCCGATAACCTCACCCCCGAACTCTGTGACCTGATGGTGCAAACGGGGATGAACTACTTTGAGATTGGCATTACCAGCGGCTCGCAGGAATTAGTGCGGAAAATGCGCATGGGCTATAACCTGCGTACCGTTTTGCAGAACTGTCGCGATCTGAAGGCGGCGGGGTTTCAGGATCTGGTGTCTGTGAACTATTCCTTTAACGTCATTGACGAGCGCCCCGAGACCATTGCCCAAACCATTGCTTATCACCGCGAACTCGAGCAGATTTTTGGCGCCGATAAGGTGGAGCCTGCCATCTTTTTTATTGGTCTGCAACCCCACACCCACCTTGAGGAATACGCGCTGCAACAGGGCATCCTGCGTCCGGGGTACAATCCGATGAGCTTAATGCCGTGGACGGCTAAAAAGTTACTCTGGAACCCGGAACCCATGGGCAGCATCTTTGGCGAAGTCTGCCTAGCAGCATGGCGCGAGAACCCCAACGACTTTGGCCGCACAGTCATGGATTTACTGGAGGAGCGGTTTGGCCGTGCGCCCCTTGCGGCCGCCCTTTCAGCGCCCCTTGAACCCCAACAGATGGCGGTAGCGATCGCGCCGCGCTAAAAAAAAAAGGAGATAAAACGCCCATTCCCCCTTAGAATGTTTCCTAGATCATTTCTGGCAACAATGCGTTAGTAAATAGAGGAAGGGATCAGGTGGTTAGAGTCGCTATCAATGGTTTTGGGCGCATCGGTCGGAACTTCATGCGTTGCTGGTTACAGCGGAAAGCCAATAGCAAGCTGGATATTGTTGGCATCAATGATACCTCCGATCCCCGCACCAACGCCCACTTACTCAAATATGACTCGATGCTGGGCATTTTCCATGATGCCGAGATCAGCGCCGATGACGACTGTATTTATGCCGATGGACAGGCGGTGAAGTGCGTCTCCGATCGCAATCCGGAAAATTTGCCTTGGAGTGCTTGGGATATTGACCTCGTTATTGAAGCAACAGGGGTCTTCACCAGCCGCGACGGTGCTAGCAAGCATATCAATGCCGGGGCTAAAAAGGTGCTCATTACCGCCCCCGGCAAAGGCAACGTCCCCACCTATGTCATTGGGGTCAACCATCACACCTACGATCCCAGTGAAACCATTGTCAGTAATGCCAGTTGTACCACCAACTGCTTGGCTCCCATTGTGAAAGTGCTGCACGAGCATTTTGGCATTCAGCAGGGGATGATGACCACCACCCACAGCTACACGGGTGATCAACGCCTCTTAGATGCCAGCCACCGGGATCTGCGGCGGGCGCGGGCGGCAGCCATGAACATTGTGCCCACCTCCACCGGAGCCGCCAAAGCCGTCGGGCTCGTGATTCCCGAATTACAAGGGAAACTCAATGGCATTGCCCTGCGGGTGCCCACTCCCAACGTGTCGGTGGTGGACTTTGTTGCCCAAGTGGAAACACCCACCATTGCCGAGCAGGTAAACCAAGTCCTTAAAGAAGCCTCGGAAACCACCATGAAGGGGATTATCCACTACAGTGACTTGGAGTTAGTGTCCTCTGACTATCGCGGCCACTCTGCCTCTTCCATTTTGGATGCGTCCCTGACCATGGTGATGGGAGGCAACCTCATTAAGGTCGTGGCTTGGTATGACAATGAGTGGGGCTATAGCCAGCGGGTTCTCGACCTTGCGGAGCACATGGCCGCTCACTGGGGCTAGGCTCTAAACGTTACTTACTGATTCGCAACGCAACATGCAAGACAAAGCAATGTTAATGATTCCGGGACCAACCCCTGTGCCGGAGTCGGTTCTTCTGTCCCTTGCCAAACACCCGATTGGCCATCGCAGTGGTGATTTTAGCCAAATTATGGCAGCGGTCACCGCAGGACTCCGGTGGCTACACCAAACGCAAAATGATGTCCTGATTTTGGCGGCCAGTGGTACCGGGGCTATGGAAGCGGGGATCATTAACTTCCTCAGTGCCGGCGATCGCGTCGTTGTCGGCTGCAACGGTAAATTTGGCGATCGCTGGGGCGAGGTCTGTGATGCCTACGGCTTAAAAACGGAGCGAATTAGTGCGCCGTGGGGACAGCCCCTCAACCCCGATGACTTTAAGGCGGTTCTTGAGGCCGACACCGCCAAAACCATCAAAGCAGTGATCGTGACCCACAGTGAAACCTCCACGGGGGTGATCAATGATCTCGAGGCCATCAACCGCCATGTGAAAGCCCACGGTCAGGCGCTCATCATTGTGGATGCGGTCACCAGCTTGGGGGCGGTGAGTGTGCCCATTGATGAGTGGGGGTTAGATGTGGTGGGTTCCGGCTCCCAAAAAGGGTATATGATCCCGCCCGGGCTGGCGTTTGTGAGTGTAAGTGCAAAGGCCTGGCAGGCGTACGAAACGGCCACCTTGCCGAAGTTTTATTTGGATCTGGGCAAGTACCGCAAAGATGCGGCCAAACATACCACCCCCTTTACCCCCCCTGTCAACCTCTTTTTTGCCCTGCACACCGCCTTGGAAATGATGCAGGCAGAGGGTTTGGCGGCTATTTTCAGTCGTCATCAGCGCTTAATGCAGGCCACCCGAGCGGCAATGAAGGCTCTCAACCTGCCCCTTTACGCTGCCGATAGCTGTGCTAGCCCCGCCATTACCGCCGTTGCCCCCCAGGGGGTGGAGGCTGAAAAAATCCGTAGCCTGATGAAGAAACGCTTTGACATTGCCCTTGCCGGTGGCCAAGATCAGCTTAAGGGACAGATTTTTCGGGTTGGTCACTTGGGCTTTGTGGGCGATCGCGACATTCTCGCAGCAGTGAGTGCCCTTGAAGCGGTGCTCAGTGAGTTGGGCTACGAGAACTTTACCCCCGGGGCGGGGGTCGCCGCAGCCAGTCGCGTGTTTGCCACGGCCTAACCCGATGAAACCGTGGCTGGAGCCAGCGGCAGTGCGCCAAGCGCGGCGATTGTGTGCCAGTTTTGCCCACTGGACGGGGCGATCGCTCCTGCCAACAGCGGCCACCGATGATCTAACGTTGGCGGATCAGTTGTTCCACTGGCCATCCCCAGTGCTTTCCCATGGGAGCCAAGCGGATCCCATTTTTAACTATGGGAATCAAGCGGCTCTCACCCTCTGGGAACTCTCTTGGTCAGAATGGGTGCAGATGCCCTCACGACTCACGGCAGAACCGATGGCCCAAGCCGAGCGAGCCGCCCTACTGGCACAAGCCGCCCGCCAAGGCTACGCCAATAACTACAGCGGTGTGCGTATCTCCCGCTCCGGTCGCCGCTTTCAGATTTGGAATGCATGGATTTGGAGCGTGATTGACGAAGAGGGGCAGCCGATTGGCCAGGCGGCAACCTTTGATCACTGGAAGTTCTTGTAACATTGATCTAACTCACCGCTGAGGTGAAACAACAGGTGGCCGTTCAAGAACTCCCACCTGCTAAGGCGAGGTGGGAGAGTGGGGAGCCAGCCTCACTGAAACCTTGAATAGCCCATAGAGCCGAGTCCTGCCACGCATTTCCGGTTGCTTCTCTAGACCGGATTATCTGCAAGCCTCCTGGCCTGAGGCGTTGGGAACGCCAAGACATGTTGGACTCGGTGGGCGAAGAGACTCAAACTCGAAAGAGGTTTATCACAATGCTACGAGTGCCCGTTCTATCGCCTGACGGAAAACCGTTAATGCCAACCAAACCGAGCCGCGCCCGTCGCTGGATTCGAGATGGTTTGGCAGTAGGAAAGTGGTCAGATTTGGGCGTGTTCTACGTTCAACTGACCAAACAACCTTCTGGGGAAAAAACCCAACCGATTGCGGTGGGCATCGACCCCGGAAAGCTGTATTCCGGTATTGGAGTGCAATCACCCAAGGCAACTTTATTTTTGGCTCACCTAGTGTTGCCATTCCCAACGGTTAAAGACCGCATGGAACAACGCCGGATGATGCGACGTGGGAGACGCGGGAGGAGAATCAACCGCAAGGTGGCCTACGCCAAACGCGCCCACAGACAGAAACGGTTTAATAACCGTAGGCAGAACAAACTACCGCCCAGTATTCGTGCGAATCGACAACTTGAATTCAGGGTTGTGAGTGAGATTTGCAACCTCTTTCCAGTGAGCAAGATTGTCTATGAGTACGTGGAAGCAAGGGGGTCAAAATCCTTCTCTCCTGTAATGGTGGGTCAACAAGTCATGCTGGGCTGGTTGGCAGAACTAGCGCCGGTTGAGACTCAGTTTGGGTACAACACCGCTAACCTCAGGAAGCAGTTAGGGTTAGCCAAGTCGAACGATAAGGCGATACAAACCCCTGAGAGCCATGCCGTAGATGGGCTAACTCTGGCGTGTTCTGAGTTCGTCAAATACAAACCGTTCCGCACCGCCACTACCCACGGTCATGGGTGGAGAGGAGCCGTGCAGTTAACGTCTGCGGTTTTCAAAGTGATTTGCAGGCCCCCGATTTCTCGTCGGCAGTTGCATTTAATGCTTCCAGCCAAAGGTGGTGTGCGTCGTAAGTATGGGGGCACAGTGACCCGTCATCGATTCCGGAAGGGGGATTTTGTTCGTGCAGAAAAGGCAGGGCGAACCTATATCGGCTGGGTGAGTGGCGATACTCAAAGGCAGATTTCTGTGAGCGATGCGAACTGGAAGAGACTAGGGCAATTCACGGCTTCTAAAGTTGCTTTGATTGCCCGTAGTACTGGGCTGGTCGTTTCGGGGGCATCGCACCCCACTCAACTACCGCTCCTATCCCTCCCCCACCTGCTACGCGAGGATGGGGGTTTCTCGGAGGTTTTTCGATGAAACGGCTGTGGGCACACACTCTCACGCTGATAAGCCTGACGGTATTGGTGTGGGGGCTACTTAGCGGCAGCAGTTGGGCGGGGCTGCAAGATGATCGCTACGATGGCAACATTTTTGCCCTCTACGGTGGTAATGGTTCCTTAGTGCCGCCGAAAGTTAGCCTGAGCCAGTCCTTAAGGAGCGATCGCGCCACCCTGTTGCTGTTCTACGTGAACGACAGTCGCGATTGCAAACAGTTTGCGACCACTATTTCCCAACTTCAGGGCTACTATGGCCGAGTCACTGATTTCATTCCCATTGATGTGGATGCCCTGCCCCTTGGGGCTGAGTTTAGCGCCACAGACCACGGCTACTACTATAAAGGACGGGTGCCGCAGACCCTGATTTTTGATCGCCAAGGACAACTCCGCCAAGACGTGGTTGGCGCGGTGCCCTTTGAAACCCTTGACGATACCCTGCGAGAGGTTTTTGACCTGCTCCCGCGCTCCGAGTCCGTGGAACTGCGGCCACGCCCGATCAATGAAATTAATGTTGAGTTGGTGCCCCCCACCCCAGCAAAGTAGGCAACTTTACCTAAAACCCCCTCGGATTTTAGACTCAGAAAAGTTAAAGTTTTGTTAAGAATTCTTGGCTTTTGCAGGAGAAATGTGTAGTTTTCTATACTATTATAAGTGCCCCCTATCAGCCAACCCAAAGAACCCGTCGTTCCTGGGGTGGGGATCAACAAAATCCTCATAATTGTGATGGTTGCTTACGTTAGGCTTTCTAAGCATCCGTAAAAGCACTCATGGCAGGGTGAAACGGCTGTAGTAACGTGGGTTCAGGTAAAAGGTGAAAGAAACGCTGTGACTCCCCTCGTGTCCGCTGTCCCCAGTGCTGGTCATCGTCGCTACGATCCCGAGGCGATCGCCCGTTACTTCCGGTTTCGACCATGGCAAGTGGCATGGCGGTTCTGTAACATTCTTGTATCATTCTTTACATTTTGGTTCTTGCTGCAATGGGACAAATTGCTCGGCCAGCAGGAAGCAAACGTGCCCCTACGGGCCATGCAACTGCGCAAGCTGCTCATTCGCTTGGGGCCTACCTTTATTAAAGTGGGGCAGGCACTCTCCACCCGTCCGGATCTTGTTTGTCCCGCCTATCTTGATCAACTGACGCTGCTACAGGATAAGCTTCCCCCCTTCCCCAACGATATTGCCATTGCCATTATTGAGCGGGATTTACGGTTAAATTTGGGGGATATTTTTGCTGAGTTTTCGCCGCAACCGGTGGCTGCTGCCAGCTTGGGGCAGGTCTATCGGGCGAAGCTGCACACGGGCGAGGAAGTGGCGGTGAAGGTGCAACGGCCAAACCTGCTGCCGGTGATTACCCGCGATTTATTTTTAATTCGGGTGCTGGTGCAGTGGTTAAAGCCCCTGCTGCCGGTGAACCTCTGCTACGACCTGCGGGATATTGTCGATGAGTTTGGCCGCAAGCTGTTTGAGGAAATTGACTATCTGAACGAAGGGCGCAATGCCGAAAAATTTGCCGCCAACTTCCGCGATGACCCAACGGTAAAAGTCCCGAAAATTTACTGGGAGTTCACCAGCCAGCACGTCCTCACATTGGAATGGATCCACGGTATTAAGCTCACCCGCACCGATTGTATGCTGGCGGCGGGGGTTGACCCGGATCAGTTAATCCGCGTTGGGGTTATTTCCGGTCTGCGGCAGTTGCTGGAATTTGGCTTTTTCCATGCGGATCCCCACCCGGGTAACCTCCTTGCCATGGCGGACGGGCGCATGGCCTACATTGACTTTGGCATGATGGATCAGTTGGAGGAGAGCACCAAAGAATCTCTTGTGGATGCGGTGGTGCACTTGGTGAATAAGGACTACGACCAACTGGCGGCGGATTTTGTTAAATTGGGGTTCCTCACCCCTGAAACCGACATTACGCCGATTATCCCTGCGCTGGAGTCGGTGTTCGAGGAAGTGCTGGGTTCGAGCGTCCAAGAATTTAATTTCAAGGTCATTACGGATCGCTTTTCCGAGTTAATGTACGCTTACCCATTTCGGGTGCCCGCTAAGTTTGCCCTGATTATTCGTTCGCTGGTGACCCAAGAGGGCATCGCCCTTTGCTTGAACCCTGAGTTTCGGATTGTAAATGTGAGCTATCCCTACGTGGCGCGCCGCCTGTTACAAGGGGAGTCACCCCAACTGCGGCGACGACTGTTGGATGTGCTCTTCAAAGACGATCGCCTGCAATGGCAACGGCTAGAAAACCTAATTGCGATCGCCCGCCAAGACGATCACTTTAACCTTGCGCCTACCGCTACCCTTGGTCTGCAATACCTATTTTCGGAAGAGGGGCAGTACCTACGGCGACAAATTGTGCTAGCGTTAACCGAAGACGACCGACTCCATACCGAGGAAGTGCAGCGGCTCTGGAATTTGGTGAAGTCTGACCTTCGACCGCTCTTTTTCATTGATGTGGCATGGGAAGCGCTCAAAGCCTCTGTTTCCCAGACCCTTGCTAAGGAAAAAGACGAAACGTCCTTGGTCGTTGCCCGCTAGGGGGTGGTTGTCGAAAGCCAACTTGTGCAGGAAGGACAGGTATTGTTGTGTTTGATCCACCCATCGTAGTGCTGCTTGCGGGAATTTTTATGGGGTTGACCAGTGGCAAGGCGTTTGAGGCCACCCTCAAGCAAAGTGTACAGGACTGGAACCGCAGCCGCTCCACCCGTATTCTGGGTCAACTGCGGGGTCCCCAACTCCAGTTGCCCTATTTAGGCATTTCCTTGGGAATTTGGCTATTTTTGAGCGCCGGGCTGTGGACCTATGGCTTTCCGGCAGGGTTGAGTATGGCGATCGCCCTTGGTTTAACCATTGCCACTGCCCTGTTAGTGTGGTACCAACTGGGCAAACTGCTAACCATTTTGGCCAGCGGTGGCTCCCAAGCCCTTGACCTAGATGCCCTCGAAGCCAAGAAGTAAGTTTCCTGCCGAGGAGGCGTTGTGGATCTACACACCCAAGTTAATGAGCTAATTGCCAACGCCCCAGACGACGCGGCAACGATTGCTGCCGTCCAAGCAATTGCCCCCATCTTGCTAGAAGAAGCCCAACGCTACCAGCAGACCATCTACTACGTCCTGCAAACCGAAGATGGCCAGTGGCAGGTCATCACCCTTGAGGAGCGGCAGCCCCCTTACCAGCAAAAGGTGGTGATTCATGCCTACGGCAGTGCAGACATGGCCGCCGCTGCCAATGATCCCGAGAGTCAGCTTGTGGTCACTGAAATGCCCATTATTTCACTGCTGTTCCAACTTCTAGCGGCTGATCCGGTGGATAGCCTGATTGTCCTAGAGCCGCCCAATGGCGAACGGGGCTGGGAAGTGAGTCGTGAGTCTCTGCTGGCTCAGGTACGCCGTAGTTTGAGTATCCCCCCCAATATGGCCTAACCGGTATGCTATTCCCCTTGAAACGCCGCCAATTTGTGCAGGGGGTGATGGCAGGTTTAGGGGTCAGCCTCAGCCAGTGTTGGTCGGTGACCCCCCAGAGCCTATGGGATGTCATTGTGGTGGGTGCGGGGATTGCCGGTCTGGCGGCAGCGCGGCGACTTCAGGGGGCAGGGCAGCGGGTGTGTATTCTAGAGGCACGCGATCGCCTTGGCGGGCGCATTTGGACGCTAAATCACTTCAGGGTGCCTGTGGATTTGGGGGCAAGCTGGATCCATGGCAGCGACGGCAATCCCATCCATCGCTTGGCAATGGCAGCAGGAGTGCCCACCCAAGAGACGAACTACGACAATCTTATCCTCTACAACAGTGATGGTCGTCCTCTGGCAGAGGCAGCCACAGAAGCTCTGTACGCGGAGGGCGATCGCCTCCTTGAGGGGGTGATGGCTCAGTCGAGTCGTCCTACAGACTCGCTACAGACGGTGCTTGAGCGGATGCGCCGCCAACCCTTGACCCCTGAGTTAAATTTTTACTTCAACACCACAATTGAGCACGAGCGGGCTGCTGATATTCAGGAGCTATCCCATCAGCACTTCGACAGTGACGCGGCGTTTGCGGGTGAAGATCTGCTCTTTCCGCAGGGGTATCACGGCATTATTGATCACCTGAGCCAGTCCCCTGAGCCGTTAACGATCTATCGCAACCAATCGGTACAGCGCATTTCCTATGGTGCCCCCCATGCCGTCACGGTAGAAACTGGCCAGCAGGTGTACCAAGGGCGGGCCGTCATTGTGACGGTGCCCCTAGGGGTGCTTAAAAAGGGTCGTATTCGCTTTGATCCCCCCCTGCCCCAGCGGACGCAACAGGCCATTGATCGCCTAGGCATGGGCATTCTCAACAAAGTGGTGCTGGAGTTTCCAACGGTCTTTTGGGAAGAGGTGGAGATTCTCAACTACATTTCTGAGCGGAAGGGGGAGTGGTGCGAATGGCTGAATCTGCACGCCTACACGGGGCAACCGCTGCTAATGGCCTTTAATGCGGCAACCTTTGGCCGTCAGCTTGAGGCAAGTTCAGATCAGCAGATCATTGGGGCGGCCATGGCGACGCTGCGGCGATTATACGGTACGGGTATCCCTGATCCGACCCGGTTTGCCCTGAGCCGCTGGGGGCAGGATCCCTTTAGCTATGGGGCTTATTCGTTTATGCCCCCTTTAGCAAGCCCCGCAGATTACCGGAGCCTGAGCCAACCCATTGGCGATCGCCTCTTTTTGGCCGGAGAGGCGACCCACGATCGCTATCCGGCGACTGTCCATGGTGCCTACCTGAGTGGCGATCGCGCCGCTAAGGCATGGTTAGCAGCCCGCTAGGAGAGGGGGCTTAAAACTTTATCTGGAGCATCCACCGGTGTCTCACCCACCACTTCCGGGCTGTTGGCTTCCGAGGGGGGCACCACCTGCCAGAACAGGGGTAAGTAGGACTCCCACTGCTCCAGAATTAGCGCTGCTTTCGGGCTACCCGTGCGCTCGCGATGCGCCGTAATCAGTTGCCGCAGTTGCGCCGCGCCAATGGCGGAGGTAACCCGCTGAATGCGAACAATTTCGGGATTGACCTTGGCCGGGAATGTGCCCGCTTCATCAAGAATGTAGGCCAACCCACCGGTCATACCGGCGCCAACATTGCGTCCTGTGGTGCCCAAGACCACCACCACACCACCGGTCATGTACTCACAGCAGTGATCTCCTGTGCCTTCCACCACGGCTTGGGCTTTGGAGTTGCGCACCGCAAAGCGCTCACCCGCCCGACCATTGGCAAAAAGTACGCCGCCGGTGGCACCGTACAGACAGGTGTTGCCAATAATGACGTTAGCCTCGGCAGTGTAGGGGGCGTTGGCAGGCGGCTTAATGATCAGTTCACCACCGTGCATCCCTTTGCCCACGTAGTCGTTGGCCTCGCCGGTCAGGTGCAGGATCATCCCCGGCAGGTTAAAGGCACCAAAGCTCTGGCCAGCGCTGCCATGGAAATGAAGCGTAATTTGGCCTTCAAAGCCGGTATTGCCGTACTGTTTGGCAATGGCACCCGCAATACGTGCTCCCACGGTGCGATCGGTGTTGACAATGGGCAGAGTCAGCTCAACGGTTTGTTGCTTGCTGATGGCAGCCTGTACTTCCGGGCGAGCCAAAATCTGGTCGTCTAGCACCGGACCGTTGCTATGGACGGTTTCGTGCTCTAACCAGCGGTGATCGCTACGGGTGTCGGGCAACTTGGTTAAGCAGTCTAGGTTGAGGGGAGCGGTTTTTGCCAAGTGCAGATCGGAGCGAGGAGTCAGCAGATCTGCACGCCCCACCAGGTCCCGCAACGAAGTATAGCCAAGCTGCGCCAGAATTGAGCGCACCTCTTCAGCAATAAACAGGAAGAAGTTGACAACGTGCTCAGGCAGACCCGGAAAGCGCTGGCGTAGCTCTTCTTTTTGGGTGGCCACCCCCACCGGACAGTTATTGGTGTGGCAAATGCGCGCCATAATGCAGCCTTCGGCAATCATGGCCACGGAGCCAAAGCCAAATTCCTCTGCCCCCATCAGCGCGCCCATGACCACATCCCAGCCGCACTTGAGGCCGCCATCCACCCGCAGGACGACGCGATCGCGCAGTTGATTTTCCAGCAGGACACGGTGAACCTCCGTCAGACCCAATTCCCACGGGCTACCCGCGTGTTTAATCGAACTCAAGGGAGAGGCACCGGTGCCACCATCGTGACCGGAAATTTGAATGACATCGGCGTTGGCTTTGGCCACCCCTGCGGCAATGGTTCCGATGCCAATTTCCGCCACCAGTTTGACCGAGACTTGGGCTTGGGGATTAATCTGGTGCAGATCAAAAATGAGTTGCGCCAAATCTTCAATGGAGTAAATGTCGTGGTGGGGTGGCGGTGAAATCAGGGACACCCCGGGCTTAGAGCGCCGCAGCATGGCAATGTAGGGGCTAACTTTGGTGCCCGGCAGTTGTCCGCCTTCGCCGGGTTTTGCGCCCTGGGCAATTTTAATTTCAATTTGTTGGGCATGGGTGAGGTATTCTGGGGTCACCCCAAAGCGGCCGGAGGCCACCTGTTTAATGGCGGAGCTAGCGGTATCGCCGTTGCGCAATCCCCGCAGGTGCGGCAGTTGGGGAGAACGCCCCTCCGCGTCCACATCGGTGAGGATTTGGAAGCGCACCGGATCTTCCCCCCCTTCCCCGGAGTTGGATTTGCCCCCTAGGCGATTCATGGCGATCGCCAACACCTCATGGGCTTCGCGGGAGAGGGCACCCAAGGACATGCCGCCGGTGCAGAAGCGCTTGACAATCTCGCTGGCCGGTTCTACCGCCTCAAGGGGAATCGGGGGGCGATCGCTCTGGAACTCGAGTAAATCCCGCAGGGCGGTGGGAGGACGACCCGTCAACTGCTGCCGATAGACTTGGTAGTGGTCGTAGCTGTTGGCTGCCACGGCCTTGTGCAGCGCCTTGGCCATTTCCGGGTTATTCATGTGGTACTCGCCCCCCGGACGGAACTGGACAAAGCCAAAGTTTTCCAGCTTTTTGCTAGTGAGTTCCGGAAATGCTTTGTGGTGGAAGCGAATGGTCTCTTGGGCTAAATCCCGTAGGGTTAGACCCCCCACCCGCGATGTGGTGCCGATAAAGGCTTTGTTGAGCAGGTCATCACCAATGCCGATCGCCTCAAAAATTTGGGCACCGCGATAGCTGGCAATTAGGGAAATGCCCATCTTAGATAGGATTTTTAGTAACCCCTCTTCAATGGCTTTACGGTAGTTGGCCTGAGCCGTTTGCAGGTCAATGTTGGCCAGCTTGCCCTTGGCCATCAGGTTTTGGGTGCGATCGCTGTGCCACCACTGGCGGATCGTTTCCCACGTCAGATACGGGCACACCGCCCCCGCGCCGTAGCCAATCAGACAGGCAAAATGATGGGTACTCCAGCACTGGGCTGTTTCGACCACCAGCGACACCCGCCGCCGAATACCGCGGGCAATGAGGTGATGGTGCACCGCCCCCACCGCCAGCAAGGGTGGAATATAAGACGTGTCTGCCGCCACCATCTGTAACTCGCCCGCTTGATTGTGGCGATCGCTCAGGACAAGAATGGCTGACCCGGACTGAACTGCCGTTGCTGCCTGCTCGCAGAGACGGTTGACGGCGGCTTCTAATCCCGCGGGGCCTTGATCGATGGCAAACTGAGTGGACAGCCGCACCGCGCCAAAAGGAGCCTTGAGAATTTCCGCCAGTTCTGCCTCATTAATCAGCGGCGAGTTGAGTTGCAGCAGCCGTGCATCCTCCGGCGATTCCACCAGTAAATTGCCGCGAGCGCCTAGGCGGGTCACCAGCGACATCACCAGTTTTTCCCGCAGCGGGTCAATGGGCGGGTTCGTCACTTGGGCAAAGCGCTGCTTAAAGTAGTCGTACAGCAGATGGGGCTGCGAGGACAGCACCGCCAAGGGAATGTCATCCCCCATACAAAAGGTGGGTTCTTTGCCGTCCTTGGCCATGGCCTCAATAATCATTTCCACATCTTCGGCACTAAAGCCAAAGGCGGTTTGCTGCTGTAGGCAGGTGTGGCTCTCTAGTTGTGGCTCTTCCCAGTAGGGCTGGGGGGCAAGCTCTTGGCGATAGGTTTTCAGCCACTCGCCGTAGGGCTGCTGCTGCGCCACCCGCTGTTTAATTTCCCAGTTGGTGAGCAGTTCTTGGTGCTCTAGGTCAACGGCAATCATCTGCCCGGGACCCAGCCGCCCTTTTTCGAGGACCGTTTCCTCGGGGATGTGGATGCTGCCAGCTTCTGAGGAAACAATGACAAGGTCATCGCTGGTGAGTGTGTAGCGGGCGGGGCGCAAACCATTGCGATCTAGGGTGGCACCCACAATTTTGCCATCGGAAAAGGCCACCAAGGCTGGACCATCCCACGCTTCCTGAATGCCGCTGTAGTACTCGTAAAAGTCCACCACTTCCGGATGATCGTCTAAGTCCGGCTGGTTTTGGTAAGCTTCCGGCACCAACATCATCATGGCGTGTAGGGGCTGGCGACCCGACTGCACCAGTAGCTCGAGAACATTATCAAGGTTTGCCGAGTCACTGTTTTCAGCATTCACCACGGGGGTCAAGTCGGCAAAGGCATCTTGCCAGTAGGGATGGGCAAGCTGCGACTGCCGCGCCCGCATCCAGTTGATATTTCCCAAGAGGGTATTAATTTCACCGTTGTGCCCCAGCATTCGCATCGGTTGTGCTAGGGGCCACTTCGGCATGGTATTGGTGCTAAAGCGGCGATGGTAGAGGGCAAAGGGACTGACGTAGTTGGGGTTGCGCAGGTCATCGTAAAACTGCGCCAAGACCACGGAGCGCACCATCCCCTTATAGACAATCGTGCGGGTCGAAAAAGAACAGATGTAAAAGTCGTGCTGCCACTCGGCGCTGCTTTGGGTCACGGCACGTTCAATCCGCTTGCGAGCTAGGTATAGCTGCCGCTCTAGCTCATCCCCCACCGCTTTGCTGGAGGCCACGAACAGTTGCTCAATTTGGGGTTGATTTTGCTTAGCTTGTACCCCTAACACGTCCCCATTCACCGGTACCGTGCGCCAGCCGAGCAGGCGTAGCTCGTTCTCGCTTAGCACCCGCTCGACAATGGCCTTTGCGGCAGCCGTGGCCGCCCCTTGGGGCAAAAAGATCATGGCTACCCCAATCCGCTGCCGGGGAATGCCAAACTCCGGTAACAGTTCCCACGGAATGGCGGTCATAATGCCTGCGCCGTCACCAGAGTCGCGATCGGCACTACAGCCGCCCCGATGCTCTAGACAGGTCAGACCCTCCAGTGCCTGCTCAATGATCCGGTGGCTGGCCACTCCCTTGCGGTGCGCCACAAAACCAACCCCACAGGCATCTCGCTCTTCCACAAGCCATGGTTGACCATGATAACCATGATTTAAGGCGGGGGAGTTGGCTGGGGAAAACAGAGAGGATTGTTGCATGGGTCTGAAAACTAAAACGTTAAATAGGCGCGCGGTAAATTACGGGATCGCCGCTGTTCGTGCCCTAAGCCATAGAGACTGCAAAACGCCACGACTCTGAAGCTAGAGAGCCAAGGCGACAGTGCATTCCGCAGTAATTGCTTAGTGGAACAAGACTAACAACACAAACGTCCCGCCTCAACTATTATAGGGATTTCTTACGGTAAGCAATAGTCAAGGCAAGAATTGTTAAGATTTTGGAAAAAAATCCCTTTGCCTCATGGGACTTGAATGGGAGATGTTGGGGAGTTGGGCACGACATTACCCCGCTCCCGCTACCGTCATTTGGGCGTTCCCTTTTGTGCCAAGCAGGGTCGCTGAGCGCCTTAGCCCGCCCAACCCTTGGCGGCTTGATCTAGCACGTAGGCGGCCACATCTTGGATTTGTTCATCGCTGAGGCGACCGGCAAAGGCGGGCATGGCATTTTTACCGTGTTGCACTTGGTAGATAATGGCATCTTCAGAGTTCATGCCAAATTGTTCGAGGGCTTCTTTTTTCAGGGTTTTGTTGGCCATGACCACGTTGCCACCGCCCATGTGGCAGGCCGCACAGTTGCCGCTAAAAACCTTGGCACCATTGGCCAAGTCAGCAGCTACCGCAGCAGGGGACAGGGCCATAAACAGGGTCATTGCCAAAGCGCAAACGCTGATAAATAGCTTTTTCAACGGAGTTCTCCTTTCATGGAATGCGTCAGGGTATCCCCTGGGATACCGA
>Ga0209207_1000667_pt1 | contig 19355 bp, 20 predicted proteins | sample SaghotsprinmetaG_FD_184140 | JGI IMG/M metagenome (GOLD analysis project Ga0209207, IMG submission 184140) | Hot spring microbial communities from South Africa to study Microbial Dark Matter (Phase II) - Sagole hot spring metaG (SPAdes) (version 3) | ecosystem: Environmental > Aquatic > Thermal...
GCCGTATCGCAACAGAAGCGAAAGTATCGCCGCTTCGCATCAGTTTTGTGATGGCGTTACGAGATATTCAGGATGAAATTTTATGGTGTGCTATCGCAGCACCGGGCTCTATTCCAACCAAACTCAAAGTGATGCGGGAACGAGTGAAACGATACATCCTGCCTGAAAAAAGAAAACGGCCCAAAGAAAGGACCGTTCGTATTAGTAAAACCCGCTATCCAGTTCGCTCAAAGCATTCTTAAGTGAATGGTGTTAGCCTCTGGGCGGCTTTTTTTTGCCCGCAACCAAAGGCTGTTACCCATTGCTCATCCACACGCCCGACCATCCTTAATCTCAGTAATTTGCAACGCAAAGCGGCAACAACAAGCCACAGCAAAGCCGGATCTGATTTAAGTTTTTTGTGCTTTGGCCGATACTAACTGCAATCACCTCTTGCCGGAAATACCTGATGCTAAAGCCAATCACAGCGCTGCTGGTCCTGCTCTTTTATTGCAGCACCACAGTAACCGCCGCTGAACTTGCCGCCAGCAGCGAAAGCCTGCATACCCTGGATTTACAACGCCAGCTGGCAAGCACAGAATTAACGCCACTTCAGGCCGGTGAACAACAATTTATGACTTTGTATAAACCGGCCATGACCGCTTTTAACAAAGGCACTGTGGTCCTGCTGCCAGACTGGTCACAACATGCAGCCAGCCCGCGCATGATCAATCTACTCAGGCAACAACTGGTTGACTACGGCTGGAATACCTTAAGTGTGATGGTGCCAGACCCACTGCCGCTGACCGATGCTGAAAATTTATTAACTTATCAGAACGAGTTGTTATTACGCTTGCAGGCTGTGATGACCAAGGTGCAAAACAGCAGCGGCAGTGTGGTGATAGTGGCGCAAGGCAGCAGTGGTGCAATACTCAACCAGCTGTATCAGAGCAGTGAGCTTACAAAACCTGATGCACTGGTGCTGCTGAGCGCCTACCTAGCCGAGCCGGCCTTAAATGACGCAGTGTCGCTGGCACTGGCAAAACATAAAATTCCGACTCTCGATATTCAGCAACAACAAGACAATGTCTTTGTATTGGCCAGCAGTAAACTGCGTCAGCAACTGGTGCGTAAACATATTAAAGAGTTGTACCGGCAACGGCTGTTGCCGGGTTCTATCGACGATGGCTTCAATCAACAATGGGTGTTTAATGAAATTAATGGCTGGCTGAGCTATTTAGGTTATTAGCACAGGAGCCGGCGACCTCCTGTGCCTTCATTGCTTATTTTTTAAAACGCTCGACCAGCTGATACAAAGATTCGGCATTACGCTCCAGATCACTGCTGACAGCTGCTGCCTGCTCACTGTTGTGGTAACTGTCACCCGCTAAGTCGGCAATACGACTCACCTGGCGATTAATATCTTCCGATACATGCGCCTGCTCTTCCACAGCCACAGCTATTTGATGGCCCATTTTGGCAATAATATTCACCGCATCCATAATGCCGCTCAGCATCTGCTCTGTTTCCTGCACCTTGGCGACCCCTAATTCTGTGGCATGAATACCATCATTGGCTGCGGAAACCGCCGCCGAAGCACCACTTTGCAGATTATTAATGATCACCTGAATTTGTTTGGTCGACTCCTGAGTGCGTTGTGCCAGATGCCGCACTTCATCGGCTACCACGGCAAATCCGCGTCCCTGATCGCCAGCCCTCGCGGCTTCTATCGCCGCATTAAGCGCCAATAAATTGGTTTGCTCGGCAATTTGCTGAATAATCTCAGCAGCCTGAGTAATGCTGGAGGTTTGGGTGGCCAAGTCTGTTACTGCAGTTGAAATCGCCTGCACTGTACGGGCCAGTGCATTAATGGCCTCTTTGGTTTGTTGTGCCACCATCCGGCCCTGACAGGTCAGCTCATTGGCATTGGCTGCCTGATTAGAGGTAAGTTGTACGTTTTGCGCCACCTCAGCGATGGTATGGGTCATCTGGTTCATCGCAGTGGCGGTTTGATCGGTTTCCTGCTGCTGTGAGCTGATTGAGCCCAAAGTGGCTTCTGATAACTCATGGGCCTGCGCTGACTCTTTTGATGCCAATAAAGCGGCATCTTCCAGCCGGGTTAACACAGTGCGAAGATGGGCAGCCTCTGTCACCAGCGCCAGCTCCAGCTGACCCCAGCTGTCAGATTTTCCGGTATACACTTTAGTCGCGACTGGGCACAAAAACGGATTACTTAACTGGGCTTTTAGCTGCTCTCTTGCACGATTGGTACCTGATTTTTCCAACCACAGTAAAGCCATACTACTGGCTGCCGCAGCCACGCCTGCCCCAAGCTGACCAAGCCAACTGGCGGCGGCAACGGTCACCAGCAACACGGCGGCGGCGGCCAGCGGAACCTTTGCCACTTCAGGCAACCAGGACGCCACAGTTTTTTTCCCTTGTTGCACCTGCCGGTACACCTCTTCGGCTCTTTGTACCTGTTCTGCTGTAGGTTTTACCCGCACCGATTCATAACCCACCACCTTGCCTTGCTGTAAAATAGGGGTCACATAAGCATTGACCCAATAATAATCACCATTTTTACAGCGGTTTTTCACCACACCCATCCAGCATTTTCCGGCATTTAAATAGTCCCACATGCTGGCAAACACTGTTTCTGGCATATCGGGATGCCGCACCAGATTATGGGGCTCACCTATCAGCTCTTCGCGGGTAAAACCGCTGATATCAACAAAAGCATCATTACAATACTGAATAATTCCACGGACATCGGTTGAAGAAATCAATCGCTGTTCAGCAGGAAAGGTACGTTCTCTGGAGGTGACAGGTAAATTCTGGCGCATGATAGGCAATCCTTTGTGAAGCCAATAAAAAAGTACCGATTTTAGCGCTGCGGCACTCTGTACCGATAAATCTAGATCAGTGTTTTGTCATTGCAAGGAAAAAGTGATTAAAATTTAGACTGTTACCTTTGCTGTCGCCAAAGACGCCCGCTGCCGTTTTTCTGGTCGCCATGTTAGGATCTGCGCCTTGTCCCGCTATTGTTCCTGAGGTGGTTATGTTTGCGTCCAGTCCGGTGTTCAGCACTGTGATTTTGCTATTACTAAGCAATATTTTTATGACTTTTGCCTGGTACGGCCATCTGAAACACTTCAAAGGCTCAGCCATTTATATTGCGGTGTTGGTGTCCTGGGGCATAGCGTTTTTTGAATATATGCTGATGGTGCCGGCCAATCGAATTGGCTCGCAGGTGCTGTCGCTGGCGCAGCTGAAAATATTGCAGGAAGTCATCACCCTGTCGGTTTTTATCCCATTTGCGCTGTTTTATATGAAAGAGCCATTTAAATGGAATTATGTTTATGCCGGCTTGTGTTTATTGGGGGCGGTATATTTTATGTTTTATCACAAGAGTTAACCTCAGTATCCACAAAGGGGCGTGCAAAGATGACTGCTGAACCCAAAGCTGCAGGGGAGCACAGCTTCCACTCCCCTGTGCACTGTGAGTTTTTAACTAACTACGGTTTTGTTTAATCATCTCGTAAGCGGCCTGAATATCCTGCGTTTTGCGTTTGGCCAGTTCCAGCATTTCCGCCGGCAAGCCCTGCGACATCAGCTTATCCGGATGATGTTGTGCCATTTGTTTTTTATAGGCTTTTTTCAGCTCACTTTCACTGCAATCAGGTTTTACCCCAAGCAATTGATAAGCATCCTGCAGGGTATCAGCTTTGGCTGCTGTCTGGCGTGGCCTTTTGGCAAAACGCGCTTCTGCCTGATAACGCCCAAGCAGATATTGCAGTCTGCTGGCCGAAATCGACAAAGCATCGGCTAATTGTTGCAATAAACGCTCTTCAACCGCGCTTAAATGCGCGTCGACATAAGCAATGCTGATCTGGATTTCTAAAAACAGCTGTAATAAATCCGGCCGCCAGCGATAACTTTGCTTGAGCAGCGCCAGCTGCGCTAACAGCGGAAAATCAGCGGCCTTGCCTTCACGAAAGGCACGTTGGGCTTCCTGCTGCTGTTTGCTGTTCAGCCCAAGTTGCTGCATAAACTCAGTGGCTTTATCAATATGAGCGCTGGTTACCACACCATCAGCTTTGGCCAGATGTCCCATCACCGCAAAGGTGCTATACATAAACACCCCCTGCGCTTCACTGTTATCTTTTTTCAGCGCCGCTAAACCACCCGAGTCTTCAAAAGATGAACGCAGGCTACGGTCAAACCAATGCCCTATGAATAACCCCAGCAGCAAACCCGGCCATTTAAATAAAGCCATGCCAAACATGGCCCCCAGCAGTTTTCCCCACATCAGCGCGCCCCCCGCAGCAAAGCCAGCTGTTGCTCAGCCTGAGCTAACCGCTCTGGTGTGCCTATGTCGGCCCAGAAGCCAGTATAAAGTTCGCCACTGACCTGCCCCTGCGTCATGGCCTGACGTAAAAACGGCGCCAGTTTTTGTTTGCCATCCGGAACGGATGTAAAAAACTCCGGCCGGTACAGCGCAATACCACTAAATGTCCATTGGGGCTCTCCTTGTGGCAACACCAGTGCTGTGGTGTTATCCAACGCAAAATCGCCCTGCGGATGTTGCGGCGGATTTGGCACCAGCACCAGATGCGCTCTTTGTTGCACCAGCATCAGACTTTTGAGTGCGCTAAAAGGAAAGTTTGTCAGCACATCGCCATTCACCACCAAAAAAGGCTCAGTGCCCAGTAACGGCAGCGCTTTTTTTATACCGCCAGCCGTTTCCAGACCGGTTTCACCTTCAGCAGAATACTGCAGCTGCACACCAAACTGACTGCCATCCCCCAGCTGCTGCTCAATCAGCGCCCCCAACCAGGCGTGATTAATCACTATCTGGCGGATACCGGCGCTGGCTAAGGCTTCAATATGATGGACAATCAGGGGTTTTCCGGCGACCTGCAACAATGGTTTTGGGACATGGTCTGTCAGAGGCCGCATCCGTTCACCACGGCCGGCAGCGAGGATCATGGCGCGCATCGGCTCACCTCATCAAAACGGGGTTGAATTTTTTGCTGCAACAACAAAGAAAACTCAGCAAATTCAGGATATAAAGCAGCAGTATCCATCACATAAGCCAGCACCCTTGGCAAATCGGGCAAATAACCTGCTTTGTGATCGCGATGATAAAGCCTGGCAAAAATGCCACAGACCTTGATATGGCGTTGCAGCCCCATCCAGTCAAAACTTCGGGCAAAACGCTGCTTGTCCCAGTCCGGCCCCAGCTCACCACTGGCCTGTAAAGTGGCAAAAAACTCATCACGCAGTGTGGCCACCACCACATCGGGCCAGCGCAGATAACAGTCTTTTAATAACGACACTGCATCATAACTAACAGGCCCCAGCACCATATCCTGAAAATCAATGACGGCAAGCTGGTTATCCGGCAACACCATCAGGTTGCGGGCATGAAAATCGCGGTGCATGCCGGCCTGAGGTTGCGCCAGCGCTTCATCAGCAAGTAGCGCAAAACAGCGTTCCAGCACTGTCAACTCGTCAGAACTGAGTTCGAGCTTCAGATGCACCAGACAGAACCAGTCGATAAACAACTGCATTTCACGCAATAAAAAAGCACGATCAAACAACGGCAAGGCCCCCTGGGTAGTGGCGCTGACCTGTCGTATCGGTTTGAGCAAAGCCAGCGCCTGCTGATACCAGTGCAATACTGAGTTCTCATCCAGCGCAGACAACAATAAACAGTCGCCCAAATCCTCAAGCAAAATCAAACCGTTGGCTAAGTCTTGTGCCACAATGGCCGGCACCCGCAGCCCTGCTACTGCCAGTGCCTGTTGCACAGCCACAAAACGGGCCCCATCTTCCAGCGTGGGTGGCGCATCCATCAGCACATAAGGCCGCTGCTGATGGAATACCCGAAAATAACGGCGAAAACTGGCGTCACTACTCAGGGGGCTTAGCTGATAATCCTGCGCTGGCCAGACGGAGTCTAAAAAACTGCAAATAAAAGTCATACGATCCGGCACTTTTTACTCCCATCAGGTCAAAGTGCGCACTATATCTGATTAGCAACAACCATAAAATTGCTTTATCATGGCCAACCTGCTGTTTTTGCAACGATGCAACTGCAGCAAGGCTTCTACTCTGAGACTGCGGGATGAAACGAACTTTATTAAATCAATGGATACTGCTGGCGATCGGTGGTGCTGCTGCGCCATGGTTTTCTTATGCCGCCACACCAGTACTGCAGTGCTACCCCAAACCCGACTTGCCCCCTATGCTGGCCAGCCTCAATAAAAACGACAACCAGCTACGCATTGATTCTGGCCGGGCCGAGCTGATTGGCAATCAGATTGCCGAATTTAGTGACACAGTACAGCTGACCTACCGCGACACTTTATTAACAGCCCCCAGCGCCCGTTTTAGTAAACCTGAGCAGAGCATGTCTGCCGACGGCGGCATCAGTTATTACAGCTCTATGCTTAAAGTCAGCAGCAGCTCGTTCAGCGCTCTGCTCGCTGAAAATAAAGTGACACTGCAAGATGCTGAATACCGTTTTTTAGGCCAGGCGGGCCGCGGTTATGCGGCGAAAATGTCCGCATCAGATCAAAGTGTTGAGCTGAACCAGGCCAGTTTTACCACTTGCCCTGATGGTGACAATGGCTGGGCTTTAGAAGCCGAAAAAATTCAAATCAATGCCGATGATGGCTGGGGTGAAGCCTGGAATTCCTTTGTGAAAATCAAAGGGGTGCCGGTGTTGTATCTGCCTTATATGACTTATCCGGTCAGCAACAAACGCAAAACAGGCGTGTTATTTCCCAATATCGGTAGTTCCCAAAAACTCGGTTTAGATGTGGCCCTGCCCTATTATCTGAACCTGGCCGACAACTACGATGCAACTTTAACCCCCCGTTATATGAGCCAGCGTGGTACTCAGCTAAACTCTGAATTCCGCTATCTGACTGAAACACAACGTGGTTCTTTATATCTGGAATATCTGGATAAAGATCAGGAGAAGGCTGCCGATTTTGGTGCCCGTTATTTATCTCATGTCAGCCATCTGGCTGATTTTAGTGATCGCTGGCGCGCCAGTGTCGATTTTACCGATGTCAGCGACGATGCTTACCTGACAGAACTGGGTTCTGCCATCAATAACCAGAGTGACACTCAGCTGTATCGCCAGGCCAATTTAAGTTATTACGGCGACTATGTGCATTCTGATATCCAGCTGCAGGGTTTTGAAATTCTGGGTAACTACAACAAAGCCTTTAGTGCTTTACCGCAGTGGGATTTTAGTTCGGCTAAACCGCTGCAGCTCACAGAAAATGTCCAGCTGTTGTGGGCAGGTCAATACGCCCATTTTGAGAATGACGACCTTTACAAACGCAGCGCCGACCGGGTACATCTGGAACCCACAGTGCGGCTGCCTTATAGCACACCGGCACTGGAACTGACACTCGAAGGCAGTTTGCTGCATACCTATTATCAGCAAAAAACCACTGAGCCAGGTGTGGTGCTGGATGAGTCGGTCGCGCGCAGCCTGCCAAAACTCAGCCTGAACGGCAAACTGAATTTTGAACGGGATACCAACTGGTTTGGTCAGGATTCAGTACAAACTCTGGAGCCCCAGCTGCAATATTTGTATATCCCGTTTCGCGATCAACAAAATATTGAACTGTATGACACCGCCAGATTGCAGGACGACTATTCGGGTTTATTCCGCCAAAACCGTTATTCAGGTCTGGATCGGATCAACGACGCCAACCAGCTGACACTGGGCTGGACCACCCGGGTCTATGATGCCAACGAAACCGAACGTTTCAGGTTCAGCATGGGCCAGATTTTATTTTTAGCCGACCCAAAAACACAGGCTTTACTGGATCCAACCGACGGCAACACAGACCCACAGGCTATTGCTGCCACTGAGTCGATTTTTGCCGCCGAAACACTGGTGCACTGGCAGCAAAACTGGTTCCTCAATGGCGGTGTGCAATACGACGCAGAAAATAAACGCATGGTGAAAAGTAATGTCACACTGGATTATCGCAGTGATGATAAAAAACTATTTCAGTTGAACCATAGATACAGCCGTTATGTCTCAAACACCGAAATTGCCCAGCTTGGCGCCCTCGGCACTATGCCGATTGCCGAACAGTGGCAGGCTGTTGCCAGTTATTACCGTGATATCAATAATGACCGGATGATTGAAGCCAATATCGGTCTGCAATACGAATCCTGTTGCTGGGCTATCCGACTGGTTGCCCGCCGTCAGATTGAAACCAATCTGGAGTTGTTGGTGAATAATCCAAACAATCCGGTGAAACTGGACAGCGGCATTGCGTTGCGTTTTGTGTTAAAAGGATTCGGTGATTCAGCCGGATTTGATGTGTCAGATATGTTATCCAGCGGCATCTTCGGATATCGCCGCCCTTATTTACTTAATAATTAATGTGGAAATTTATGAAGTTACAAAAGTTGATTGCTGTTGCCGTAACAACCTGCTTCATGCTGAGCAGCCAGGCTGCCGAAACCAAAATTGATGCAGTTGCCGCTATTGTCAACAACGGTGTGGTGCTGGACAGCGAAGTATCAGACATGGTGGCGCGGGTGAAAAAAAATGCCGCAGCGCAAAACCAGACTTTGCCTTCTGACCGGGCGCTGCGCACTCAGGCATTGGAACGACTCATTCTGAATAACCTGCAGATGCAAATGGCCAAGCGGATGGGCTTACAAATTACCGATCCGCAACTGGATGAAACCATTGAAAATATCGCCAGAGAACAAAAAATGACGGTCACCCAACTGCGAGCGCAGGTGGTGCAGGAAGAAGGCAGTTACGAATTGTTCCGCGAGCGGCTGCGTGAAGAAATCACCACAGGTGAAGTATTGCGTGCCAACGTACAACGTCGTATTTATGTAAGCCCGCAAGAAGTTGATACTGTGCTGAAACTGATGGAACAACAAGGCGCCAGTAACGAACAATATAATATCGGACATATCCTGATCGCGCTGCCAAGCGAGCCAAGCGCAGAACAAATGAAAGAAGCCGAAGATAAAGCGAAAAAAGTGCTGGAGTTATTGCGTTCCGGCAGCGACTTCAAAAAAATTGCTATTGCCTCGTCATCCGCTGAAACAGCACTGGAAGGTGGTGATATGGGCTGGATGAATATCAACGAAATGCCAACGTTGTTTGCTGACCAGGTGCGCGGTAAAAAGAAAAAAGATCTGATTGGCCCGCTGCGGTCAGGTGCTGGTTTTCATATTCTGACTATTTTTGATATCAAAGGCGCTAACGTGGTGGAATTTGAAGAAGTGAACGCCCGTCATGTGCTGATCAAAGCGTCCATTATTCTCAGCGACGAAAAAGCCAAAAACATGCTGACCACTTTTGTCAAAGATTTTAAAGCTGGCAAAGCCGATTTTGCAGAGTTTGCGAAAACCCATTCCGAAGACCCAGGTTCCAAACTCAAAGGTGGCGAACTGGGTTGGGCCGATCCGGCCAAATATGTCACTTCCTTCCGTAATACTCTGGCTACGCTGAAAAAAGGTGAGATCAGTGAACCTTTTGCCTCTGAATTTGGCTGGCACGTTATTCAGTTGCATGACCGCCGCACTGTCGATGCGACAGCCGAGAAAAAACGTGAGCAAGCGGCACGATTGATTTTTAACCGCCGTTACAACGAAGAGTCCAGTAACTTCTTGCGTGAACTTCGTGACCAGGCCTATATAGAAATTCTGGCGGACGCTGAATGACGTTACGTATCGGCATCACACCTGGCGAGCCCGCTGGTATAGGGCCGGATCTGGTGGTACAACTGGCGCAACGAAGCTGGCCTGTTGAGCTGGTGGTCTGCGCCGATCCTGCCGTATTAAGTCAAAGGGCGGCCCAACTTGGGCTGCCATTAACCTTGTTACCCTATCAAAGCGAACAAGAAGCAAAACCGCAGCAAGCGGGAACCCTGACCATTGCCGCCTTTCAGACACCTCAGCCGGTCATTCCGGGCGTACTGAATGAAAATAACGGTCATTATGTGGTGGATACACTACGTTTTGTCGGGGAAAAATCCATCAGTGGTGAGTTTGCCGCTATTGTGACAGGCCCTGTGCACAAAGGCATTATTAATAAAGCCGGTATACCCTTTAGCGGCCATACCGAATTTTTTGCCCAGCAATCAAACACACCTTATGTAGTGATGATGCTGGCGACCGAGGGACTGCGTGTAGCGCTGGCAACCACCCATATTCCACTGGCTTATGTGGCCAAAGCTATCACCCGTGAACGGTTACAACAGGTGCTGCGTATTTTGCAGCAGGATCTACAGCAAAAATTTGCTATCGCCAAACCCAGAATTTACGTCTGTGGCCTGAATCCGCATGCCGGTGAAGATGGTCACCTCGGCCGTGAAGAAATTGACGTGATGATCCCGGCACTGAACGAGCTGCGCGCCGAAGGTATGGATCTCGTCGGGCCATTACCTGCCGACACCCTGTTCCAACCCAAGTACCTGGACAATGCTGATGCCGTGCTGGCGATGTATCACGATCAGGGTTTGCCGGTGCTGAAATACAAAGGTTTTGGCCGCTCGGTGAATATCAGCCTGGGTTTACCCCTTATCCGCACTTCCGTCGATCACGGCACCGCTTTGGATTTAGCCGGCAGCGGCAAAGCCGATGCGGGCAGTATGCTGCATGCCCTTGATCAGGCGATATTTTTAGCGACTCAATCGAAATTATCTCATGAATGATAAAGTACACTTAGGCCATACGGCCCGTAAAAGATTTGGCCAGAATTTCTTGCACGACCCTGTGGTCATTGAACGTATTGTTAAAGCCATAGCACCAAAACCCGGCGATCATCTGGTTGAAATCGGCCCAGGCCTTGGCGCCCTGACTGAACCTGTCGCGGAACAAGCAGGCCACTTAACGGTGGTGGAACTAGACCGTGATTTGGCTCAGCGTTTGCGTGAACATCCGGTGCTTGCCGACAAGCTGACCATCCATCAGGGCGATGCAATGAAATTTGATTTCAGCACCCTGGTACCTGATGGTGGCAAACTGAAAATTTTTGGTAATTTGCCCTATAACATCTCTACCCCACTGCTGTTTCATCTGTTTGAATTTACCAATCACATTGAAAACATGCACTTTATGCTGCAAAAAGAAGTAGTAGAGCGGATGACTGCTGGCCATGGCTCAAAAACTTATGGCCGTTTAAGTGTAATGACACAGTTTTTCTGCCACGCCATGCCGGTGGTTGAAGTAGGCCCTGGCGCTTTTAAACCTGCGCCAAAAGTCGATTCAGCTGTAGTGCGGCTTATTCCGAAAAGCGACAGTGAACGCGACGGCGTGCCTGTGGCTGTGCTGAACCGCGTTTGCCTGGAAGCTTTTAATCAGCGCCGTAAAACCTTACGCAACTGTTTTAGCAACTTCGCCACAGCAGAGCAGATTGAAGCTTTGGGTATAGACCCTTCGTTAAGACCGGAACAACTCCCGGTCAGTGAGTTTATCCGTATTGCCAAGTGGTTATCGCAACAACCGGATGTAAAGCATGACTGAGCGTTATTCCATTCCTATTCAAGTCGACACTTTTTATATTGAAAATCAGTCGGATGAAGCGGCAAACCGCTATGTGTTTGCTTATACCATTACCATCCGCAATGACAGTCCAGTGCTGGTGCAGCTGTTACGCCGTTATTGGTCTATCACTGATGCGAACGGCAAAAACTCTGAAGTTTATGGTGATGGTGTAGTGGGCGAACAACCAGAGCTGGCTCCCGGCAGCAGCTACAGCTACACCAGCGGTGCCGTACTGGAAACTCCGGTTGGCACTATGCAGGGCCACTATGAAATGAAAACCGAATCGGGTGAAATATTTAACGCCCCTATTCCGGTGTTCCGCCTGGCTGTCCCTAATATTCTGAACTGACGATGCCAAGATATGTGATTGGAGACGTACAGGGCTGCTTTGAGCAATTGCAGCAGCTGCTGATAAAAATCAATTTTAACCCTGACCGCGATCAACTGTGGTTCTGCGGCGATTTAATCGCCCGCGGCCCACAGTCACTGCAAACCTTACGCTTTGTCAGGGCCCTGGCCGACAACGCCATCACAGTGCTTGGTAATCACGACTTAAATTTTTTAGCATCCTTGCATGGTTATGGCCGGGTAAGCGCCGCAGATCAGCTGCAGCAACTGCAACAAGCACCTGATTTACATCAACTGGCAGATTGGCTCATACAACAACCACTGATGCACTTTAACAGGCAGGAACAACTGCTGCTGGTGCATGCCGGTTTAGCTCCGGGCTGGAGTTTGCCTACAGCCCTGAGCGCAGCAGCTGAAGTAAGCCAAAGCCTTCAACAGAATGCAGCGTTGTTATTTAGCCAGATGTATGGCAACCAACCCGATTTATGGCAGGATGCCACAGATCAGGCAGCCCGCCACCGGTTTACCATCAACGCTTGTACCCGGATGCGTTATTGTCTGGCGGATGGCAGACTTGAGCTTAAAGAAAAAGGGGAAGTGTCAGCAAACCCGGATTTAATTCCCTGGTTCGAGTTCTGGCGCTATACACCGCACCCAACCATATTTTTTGGTCATTGGGCTGCACTGCAAGGAAGCTGCGATGTGGAGCAGATCCATGCGCTTGACACAGGTTGTGTCTGGGGTAATTCTTTGACGGCCTATTGTATTGAATCGCAACGGCGTTATAGTGTTACTGGATATATAAAACAACTATAATACAGTCGTTTTCCGAAAGACAAATTGGTCGTCAGGCCGGGCCGCCGCAAATTTGCGCGACTAATTAAAAACCCGTTGGGAGTTCCATATGAAGTTAACTGTAGCACTGCGTATTGTGGGTGGCTTTGGTGTTATTTCACTGCTGTTGTTGTTCATCGGTATCACGTCTTATATCAGTCTGAGTAATATTAGTGATTCAACCAGCCAGGTAAACACCATCTCTATTCCCGCCCTTGAAAACAGCGCAACCTTACAGAGTGAGTTTGTAAAAATGAGCAAAGTAAGCCTGCAGGCTTATTATGCTGATGAAGTGAAAAATGTGGCCACACTGGAAGGTCAATTCCAGGCCGAAAAAGCGCTTTATGACGCCGCGGCTAAATCACTGCAATCCGTGGTTGCTGCAGAGCCTGAACTGGCCGCTAGTTTTAAACAAGTGAACTCCGCTTACGAGCAATTTATCCCAACCAGCAGCGAGCTGTTTGCCGCGCTGAGCAAAAGCCTGACATTACGTGACCAGCTGGACAACAAATTGTCTGATTTGGAAGGTAATTCAGACGATGCCGCCTCTTTGATTCTCGATTTTACCGATGTCCGTAATGCCAGCAGCCGTTTTCCAAAATCTTATGCCGCCGCATCAGAGATGGAAACCAGCTTAAACTCGCTGGTGTCTACTGTGGTTGATTTACTCCGCACCAATACCCCAACCACCAGTGAAACCCTGAGCAATGAAATTAAAAACCGCATCAGTGATATCTCAGCCAAAATGACAGTGATGCAGGATGAAGCCGGCAGTTCAGTAGAAATGGTGGCCGATCTGGCAGATAAAATTACCGCTATTAACGACCTGTTAAATGCAAATGACGGTATTCTGGCACTGAAAGAACAACGTCTGACTGCGACAGCCTCAGCGCAAAAGATGCTCACCACTGCAGAACAGCAAACGACAGACGCAGTGTCAGCACTGAACCAGTTATTAAGTAAAGCCAGAAGCGCTGCAGGTGAAATCCAGCAGGCTGCAGAGTCTGGGGTCAGCAATGCCGTAGTAGTGATTTTTATCGTTGTACTGGTATCTATTGTGCTGGCCGTAGGTATTGCGTTAGTCACAGTCCGCAGCATCACCACGCCATTGGCCAAAGTGAACGAGATTTTAGGCGTAGTCGCTTCTGGTGACCTGACGAAAAAACTGGATGACTCGGCCTCAGACGAATTTGGTGAACTGGCGCGTAACTGCAACCAGGTGATCAGCAATCTGCGTCAATTAATTCAAGGTATTATTTCCCGTTCGACCCAGTTGGCTGCTGCTTCCGAACAAACGTCAGCCATTACTGTGCAGTCAACTCAGGCCATTCGTGAGCAGAAGTCTCAGGTCACTCAGGCGGCTACAGCAACTACTGAAATGAGCAGTACCTCACAGGGTGTATTGCAAAGTTCAAGCGATGCTCTGGCTGAAATTAAACATGCCGACAGCGAAGCTGAGCGGGTAAAAGGTATTTCCAATACCAACAAACAGACCATTCTGCAGCTGTCTCAGGAAGTTGAACAAGCTTCTAAAGTCATCAACAAACTGCATCAGGACAGCGCCTCTATCGGCAGCATTCTGGATGTGATTCGTGGCATCGCCGAACAAACCAACCTGCTGGCATTAAATGCCGCTATTGAAGCTGCCCGCGCTGGTGAACAGGGTCGTGGTTTTGCGGTGGTTGCTGATGAAGTGCGTTCTTTAGCCAGCAAAACCCAGTCTTCAACCCAGGAAATTCAGGCGATGATTCAGGTACTGCAATCCGGCGCCCATGCGGCGGTAGAAGCGATGAATAAAGGTCGCCGTCAGGCAGAAAACTGCGTCGCCCAGACTGAAGTTGCCGCAGAAGCGCTGGACTCTATCACCCATGCAGTGCATATGGCACACGATATGAGTGAGCAAATCTCTCATGCCGCCCGCGAACAAAACCAGGTTTCACATGAAATCAGCAAATTGCTGGAATCTATTGTAAATATCGCGGAAGAGACCGCATCTGGTGCCGAACAAACGTCAGATTCAAGCCATGAAGTGGCTCGACTGGCGGAAGAACTGCGTCAGTCTGTCGACCAGTTTAAAGTCTGATTTTACTGAATGTAAAAAGGAGCTCAATGAGCTCCTTTTTTATTTGCGGCGTTAAGCTACATAACCAGCGCTGTATTTGTTTACTGCAATTCTAAAGTATTCAACTCATCCGAAAATCTGAGGTTGCTCTGAAGGTTAGGCTGCGCTTAGCATCAACATTTTCTGCTTCGGAAAAACGGCACAAAAAAACCGCTGTATCAGCGGTTTTTTCAGATTTGGCTTATTCGCCACTACCGGCACGTTCTTTTAATACCGCAATCAGCGGTGAACCTGCATGGTTTGCTTCAGCCCAGGCTATATCGCCTGAAGCATTAATTTGCGCTGCCGGTAGCTGCTTGATAATAAACTCACCTGCCCCTGCGGCTTTATTGATAACGGCGTGGCGGATCATTGAATTGCCATCACACATCACACCATCGTAAATGTTGCGTAAGCGCAAGCGGTTATCGCTTAACAACTTACGAAAACGGTTTTTATCGTCTGCCTTAATATAATCACACATGGATGCCGCCAGCTGTTGATCGGCGTAAGCTGCAGGAGTAACCACGAACAGACCAGTTAACAGCGAACCACATAACATCGCTGGTAATACTTTCATAGACGACCTCTCAGACTGTTGGGATCAGGAACCGACTAATAGTAGCAACATGTGATTAGCTCTGCAATGCACCTGCCACTCAGGAAGTTTTTTCAAGTAACACAAAGCGATACGGGTAAGGGTTGTGCTCATCAGCCGGGTGTTCTTCCACCCAAATTTGCTGCCATCCTTGCTGTTGCTGATAGTTTGGGAAAAAGGCATCCCCTTCAGTGTCCAGCATAATATGCGTCAGATAAAGCCGGTCGGCTCTGGCTAACATTTGCTGATATAACTGAGCGCCGCCGATAATCATCACTTCTTCCTGTCCGGCAACCAGCGCCAGCGCAGCTTCAACAGAATCTACCCAGTCAGCGCTAAACCCTTCAGGGGCTGATTGCCTGCTGATAATAATATTGCGTCGGCCGGGCAGCAGTCTGCCAATAGAATCATAAGTTTTACGCCCCATAATCACCGGCTTCCCCAGCGTCACTTTTTTAAAGTGTGCTAAGTCTGCCGGCATATGCCAGGGCATCTGATTGTTCAGACCAATGACATTGCCATTGGCCATTGCCGCAACCAGCGCTATTTTCATACGATTTCCTTAACGGCGATAAATAACTTCAACATCATAATCGTCTTCGTCAAAATCATCGTCATCATCCAGATCATCAGATAAATCCATCACCTGATCATGATAGTCATCCCACTTAAACTGAACCGGATCCAATAACTGCTCTGTGGGCTGCTCTTTTGGCAGTGCATCCAGATAGGCCTGAATATCCTGACACATTTTATCTGTGTTGGTGCGCGACGCTGCCGACACTGTGTACACTGGGCCGTCCCACTGAATCGCTTCAATCACCCGCTGTTTGATTTCGTCTAACTCGTCTTCCAGCACCAGATCAATCTTGTTAAAAACCAGCCAACGTGGTTTATGCGCCAGCTTGTCACTGTATTTCGCCAGCTCCTGAATAATCACCTGGGCATTTTCTGCCGGATCTGAACCGTCAGCCGGCAACACATCCACCATATGTAATAACAAACCGCAACGCTCAAGGTGCTTTAAGAATTGAATACCAAGGCCTGCCCCTTCTGATGCCCCTTCAATCAAACCCGGAATATCGGCAATCACAAAAGACTTACTGCTTTCGGTGCGCACAACACCAAGATTGGGGACCAGAGTAGTAAATGGATAATCGGCTACTTTTGGCTTTGCCGATGAAACAGCACGGATAAAAGTCGATTTCCCGGCATTCGGTAAACCCAACATACCCACATCAGCCAGCAATAACAGCTCTAAGCGCAGGTTACGTACTTCACCCGGCGTGCCATTGGTTTTTTTGCGTGGTGTACGGTTGGTGCTGCTGGCAAAACGCGCATTGCCCAAACCATGCCAGCCACCTTTGGCAACCATCAGCTTCTGACCATTTTGTGTCAGATCGCCCAGCGATTCATTGGTATCGATATCAACAGCGCGGGTGCCAACCGGCACGCGCAACACCAAATCTTCACCTCTTTTACCGGTGCAGTTGGTACTCATGCCATTCTGACCGCGGGCTGCAATATGGATTTTCTCAAATTGATAATCAACCAAGGTATTGAGGTTGCTGTCAGCCAATAAATAGACGTCGCCGCCATCACCGCCGTCACCGCCGTTTGGGCCGCCTTTTGAAATAAACTTTTCGCGGCGGAAACTGATAATACCGTTACCACCATCACCGGCTTCGACGCGGATCACCGCTTCATCTACGAATTTCATCTGCAATATCCTGCTGTTGTTGCTGGCGGTTTAGTATAAACCGAATGCGCAGAATCGGCTAAATGAGCTGGATTACTGCGCCAGACCAGTGCATCACTGGAACACTATGGTGTTATTCATTCAGAATAAACACCAACTAACTTCTGTGAAACTTGCCAAAGCAAGCACTTCACTTATTTTGCTGCTGCGTCAGCCCATCGGCTTTCACGTAAAAAAAAACCCGCACTGGGCGGGGCTTTTTCCGGAAACTTTCGGATTATTCGCTGACAATGCTCACGAACTTACGATTGTGTTCACCTTTCACTTCAAACTTAACTTTACCGTCAGTTAAAGCGAATAAAGTGTGGTCTTTACCGATACCAACGTTTGAACCAGCGTGGAACTTAGTACCACGTTGACGCACGATGATGTTACCGGCTAATACTGACTCACCGCCAAAACGCTTAACACCTAAGCGTTTCGCTTCTGAATCACGACCGTTACGTGTACTACCTACACCTTTTTTACTTGCCATGAGTCGTTACTCCTGAAATTAAGCGCTGATGCCAGTAATTTTCACTTCAGTAAACCACTGACGGTGGCCAGCTTGTTTACGGTAGTGTTTACGACGACGGAATTTAACGATTTTTACTTTATCGCCACGGTCATGATCGACCACTTCCGCAATTACTTTACTGCCTTCAACTAAAGGAGTACCGATTTTGACTTCTTCGCCGTTAACGATCATCAGCGCAGCGAATTCAACGGTTGCACCCTTTTCTAAGTCCAGTTTTTCTAGACGAAGGGTTTGGCCTTCAGTCACACGGTGCTGTTTGCCACCACTTTGGAAAACCGCGTACATAGTTAACTCCGTACAGATCACGCCAGCCAGATAAGGGGCGTGTTAATTATATTCACAGGGCGCGAATTGTACGCAATTTCCCCTACCGTCGCAAGAGGAATTCTGAAAAAGATCAGCAGTTCACAAAATGTGAGACTTTTAGTTTTGCCAATATAGGTCTTGGTGTAGAATCAAGCCACTTTAACCGTTGGTGCAGTTATTCAGAATGACGCTCGATGAAATCAAGCTGTTAAGTCAAAACGACATGACAGCAGTCAACCAGCACATCTTCTCTCAGCTCAGTTCAGATGTCGCTTTAATTAATCAACTCGGCATTTATATCGTCAATAGTGGTGGCAAAAGGTTACGCCCACTACTGGCCGTGCTGGCAGCCCGTGCACTGGGTTACCAGGGGCAGCAGCATGTCACCCTGGCCACTATTATAGAGTTTATTCATACCGCCACTTTGCTGCACGACGATGTTGTTGATGAGTCTATGCTGCGCCGTGGTAAAGAAACCGCCAACGCGGTTTTTGGCAATCAAGCAAGCGTGCTGGTTGGAGACTTCCTTTATACCCGTTCATTCCAGCTGATGGTGTCGCTTGGCAGAATGCGCGTGATGGAAATCCTCGCTGATGCCACCAATATTATTGCTGAAGGTGAAGTATTACAGTTGATGAATGTCAACGACCCGGACACCACTGAAGAAAGTTATATGCAGGTTATCTACTGCAAAACCGCCAAGTTATTTGAAGCTGCAACTCAACTGGCAGCCGTGCTGTCTGAGCAGGATGAAACAGTGATCTCAGCAATGCAGGCTTACGGCATGCATCTGGGTACCGCTTTCCAGCTGATTGACGATGTGCTGGATTATCAGGCAAATGTCGATGAGTTGGGTAAAAACGTTGGCGATGACCTGGCCGAAGGCAAACCGACATTACCGCTCATTCACGCTCTGAAACACGGCAATACGCAGCAACAAGCGTTAATCCGCGAAGCTATTGTTGAAGCCAATGGTCTGAGCCGCCTCGATGAGATTATGGCGGCGCTGGAACAAACCCAAGCCTTTGAATACACCCGCAATATTGCCGAACAAGAAGCGCAAAAAGCCCGTGATGCGATTTCCTTCCTGGCGGAATCGCCTTACAAGGCAGCATTATTAGCGTTGGCTGATATGGCGGTAGACCGGAATCACTAACAACTGTCCGTGCTTATCAGCGCACAGAATGTTTCAGAAACTGCAAACAAAACCATAAAAAAAGCCAGCATCAGCTGGCTTCAGATTAATGACAAACCCCGGTTTTTGCCGGGGTTTGTGTTTTTAAGTGGCATCAAATCCCTTGTTGCTTGTTTTTGGGGGGCAGTTTTGCAGGTGGAGTTCTGATTTTTTAGTGGTTTTTGAAGT
>Ga0209207_1000668_pt1 | contig 19332 bp, 12 predicted proteins | sample SaghotsprinmetaG_FD_184140 | JGI IMG/M metagenome (GOLD analysis project Ga0209207, IMG submission 184140) | Hot spring microbial communities from South Africa to study Microbial Dark Matter (Phase II) - Sagole hot spring metaG (SPAdes) (version 3) | ecosystem: Environmental > Aquatic > Thermal...
CCGCAGACCAGGGTGGCACCGAACAGGGCCTTGAATTCATCGAACTCGCTGCCGTCCACCAGGCGGGCGATCACCTCGCGCACATCGAAGGGCTGCTTGGCGTCCGCCGGGATAATCCCGTAAAGCTCCTCGCCGCTATACAGCGGATTGATCGGTGTGCGGCTATTAAGCAGGCCCAACTTGCGCCAGTTGAGGTTGGCCACCGAACGACGGGCCAGGGCCAGGGCATGCTCGTCGTTGTCGGCGTAGTGGTCGGCCACGCCCGAAGTCTTGCAGTGCACATCGGCGCCACCCAGTTCCTCGGCACTCACCACCTCACCGGTGGCGGCTTTTACCAGGGGCGGGCCGGCGAGAAAGATGGTGGCCTGATTGCGCACCATAATGGTCTCGTCGCTCATGGCCGGCACATAGGCTCCGCCGGCGGTGCAGGAGCCCATCACCACGGCGATTTGCGGGATGCCCATGGCGCTCATAGTGGCCTGGTTAAAGAAGATCCGGCCGAAGTGCTCGCGGTCGGGGAATACTTCATCCTGACGCGGGAGGTTGGCGCCGCCGGAGTCCACCAGGTAGATGCACGGCAGACGGTTCTCGCGGGCGATGGCCTGGGCGCGCAGGTGTTTCTTCACGGTCAGCGGGTAGTAGCTGCCGCCTTTTACCGTGGCGTCGTTGGCCACGATCATGCACTCGACGCCTTCGACGCGGCCGATACCGGCCACTACACCGGCCGCCGGCACGTCTTCGCCATACACTTCATGGGCGGCCAGTTGGCCAATTTCGAGAAAAGGCGAGCCGATATCCAGCAGACGGTTGATGCGCTCGCGCGGCAGCAGCTTGCCGCGGGAGGTATGGCGATGCTGGGCCTTCTCGCCACCACCCTGATGGATATGGGCGAGCAGGGCGCGCAAGTCGTTGACCTGGGCGAGCATAGCCGCGCTATTGGCGGCGAACTCCGGGGAGCGGGTATTGATCTGGGTATGCAGGATGGCCATGGTCGCTTCCTGTAGGGTGCGCCGTGCGCACCATGCCGTTGTCTATGGTGCGCACGGCGCACCCTACGGGGTCATTTGGTCTCGTTAAACAGCTCGCGGCCGATCAGCATGCGGCGGATTTCGCTGGTGCCGGCGCCGATCTCATAGAGCTTGGCGTCACGCAGCAAACGGCCGGCCGGGTATTCGTTGGTGTAGCCGTTACCGCCCAGCAGCTGGATGGTATCCAGGGCCATCTTAGTGGCCATCTCTGCGGTGTAGAGGATCACCGCGGCGGCGTCCTTGCGCGATTCCTCGCCGCGGTCGCAGGCCTTGGCCACGTTATAGAGGTAAGACTTGGAGGCGTTCATGCCGGCGTACATATCGGCCAGCTTGCCCTGCACCAACTGGAACTCGCCGATGGACTGCTTGAACTGCTGACGTTCGTGCACATAGGGCAGCACCACATCCATACAGGCCGTCATGATCCCGGTGGGCCCGCCGGAGAGCACGGTGCGCTCGTAGTCCAGGCCGCTCATCAGCACGCGCACGCCGCCGCCTTCGATACCGAGAATGTTCTCTTCCGGCACCTCGCAATCCTCGAACACCAGCTCGCAGGTGTTGGAGCCGCGCATGCCCAGCTTGTCCAGCTTCTGATGGCGGGAGAAGCCCTCGAAGTCGCGCTCGACGATAAAGGCGGTCATGCCGCGCGAGCCGGCGTTGATGTCGGTCTTGGCGTAGATCACGTAAGTGTTGGCGTCGGGGCCGTTGGTGATCCACATCTTGTTGCCGTTGAGCACGTAGCGGTCGCCGCGCTTCTCGGCGCGCAGCTTCATCGATACCACGTCGGAGCCGGCATTGGGCTCGCTCATGGCCAGGGCGCCGACATGCTCGCCGGAGCACAGCTTGGGCAGGTACTTGAGCTTCTGCTCGTGAGTGCCGTTCTTGCGGATCTGGTTGACGCACAGGTTGGAGTGCGCGCCGTAGGACAGGCCGACCGAGGCGCTGGCGCGGCTGATCTCTTCCATGGCCACCACGTGGGCCAGGTAACCCATATTGGTGCCGCCGTATTCCTCTTCGACTGTCATGCCCAGCAAGCCCATGTCGCCGAACTTGCGCCACATGTCCATGGGGAACTCGTTGTCGCGGTCGATCTGCGCCGCACGCGGGGCCAGCTCGGCCTGGGAAAACTGATACACCGCGTCGCGCAGCATATCGGTGGTTTCGCCGAGGCCGAAGTTGAGGGTTGGGTAGCTCATGGTTCCACCTGTAATTGTTCGAATTAAGTTCAGGAGATAACGGATTGTTTTTTATCGGTTTCAGCCAGGGCTGCCAGGCAACGCTCTTCGGCCGTATCCAGCTCCAGCTGCATCTGCTGGATATCCAGCAACTGCTGTTGCAGCTGGCTGCGGCGCTCGGCGATCTTGGCCATAAAGGTGTGCAGCTGCTTGCGATTGCCGTGCACCGGGTCGTATAGCTCGATCAGTTCCTTGCACTCGGCCAGGGAGAAGCCGATGCGCTTGCCGCGCAGGATCAGCTTGAGGGTGACCTTGTCCTTGGCGCTGTAGATGCGCTCCTGGCCGCGGCGCTCGGGGCTGAGCATGCCTTGCTCTTCATAGAAGCGAATGGCGCGGGTGGTGATATCCAGCTCCCGGGCCAGGTCGGAAATCGAGTAGGTGATGGCAGACATAAAGGGCAGCTCTTGTTTACCTTTACGTTAACGTAAGCCTGCGGCCGTATTTAGTCAACTCAAGGTTAATCATCGCTGCAGAGGGGAGGCCGAGGGGCCCCTGTCAGCCCCTCGCTTGCTTGTCGTCGCGCGCTGACACGCGTTAGGGGATCAGGCCTGCTCGGGCTGTTTGTCCTGGGCGGCAATCTGCTGACAGATCTCGATGATCTGCTCGCGCATCCAGCGGTTAGCCGGGTCCTGATCGGTGCTTTCGTGCCAGTACAGGTGGGTCTCCAGGGGCGCCATGTCCTTGAGCGGCAGGGGCATATAGTGCAGTCCGTTGCGCCGGGCGAAGCGTTCGGGCACGGTCATGGCCATGTCGGTGTTCTGCAGCACCGTGGTGGCCATCAGGTAATGCTGGGAGCGCAGGGCGATCTTGCGCTGGATGCCCAGGCGCCCCAGGGCCAGGTCGACATGGCCCAGGCCACTGCGGCGGCTGGAGATATGGATATGGGTCAGACCCATATATTCGTCCAGGCTGAGCTTGTCCTTGGCCAGGGGGTGGCCCTGGCGCATGGCGCACACGTAGCGGTCTTCCAGCAGCTTGACGTGGCGCACCTGGGGGTCGGTATTGAGCGGCGCATCCACGGCAAAATCCAGGCGCCCGGCGGCCAGCTCCTTGGTGGTGTCGCGGCGGCGCGCCAGCATGCTCTCGATATTGACGTTGGGCGCCATGCGCCGCAGGCGCTGGAACAGCAGGGGCAGGACCATGGCCTCGGTCAGGTCGGTCATGCTGATGCGGTAGGTCTTGTTGGCCTGGGCCGGGTTAAAGGTGCGGCTTTCCTGCACCGAGATGCGCAGCTGCTGCAGGGCGTTGCGCACCGGGCCGATGATGTTCTGGGCCATGGGCGTGGGCACCATGCCCTGGGCGGTGCGCACGAACAGCGGGTCGTTGAAGGTCTCGCGCAGGCGCGCCAGGGCGTTGGAAACAGCCGGCTGGGTGATGCCGACGATCTGCCCGGCACGGGTCAGGTTGGCCTCGGTGTAGATGGCGTCGAAGACCACGAAGAGGTTCAGGTCGACCTTGTTCAGATTCATTGCACGCTCACTCCGAGTGATGATCGCTATCAGTGGAACATATATCGGTGATGAATGTTTATACACGACGAGAATAGATTAGATAAATCCTACTCCCTGATCTAGCATCATTTCCACTTCAACGAAGCCCTTATTCACCCTCAGTGTCAGAAGGTAGCCACCCATGGATTTCGCCTACTCCCCCAAGGTTCAGGAACTGCGTGAACGTGTCAGCGCGTTTATGGAGGCCCATGTTTACCCAGCCGAAGCGGTGTTCGAGCAGCAGGTAGCCGAAGGCGATCGCTGGCAACCCACCGCGATCATGGAAGAGCTGAAGGCCAAGGCCAAGGCCGAGGGCCTGTGGAACCTGTTTCTGCCGGAATCCGAGCTGGGCGCCGGCCTGACCAACACCGAATATGCGCCCCTGGCCGAAATCATGGGCAGCTCGCTGATCGGCGCCGAACCCTTCAACTGCGCCGCGCCGGATACCGGCAATATGGAAGTGCTGGTGCGTTATGGCAGCGAAGCGCAGAAGGAACAGTGGCTGGGGCCCCTGCTGGACGGCACCATCCGCTCCGCCTTCGCCATGACCGAGCCGGGTGTGGCCTCATCCGACGCCACCAATATGGAAGCCCGCGCCGTGCGCGAGGGTGACGAGTGGGTGATCAACGGGCGCAAGTGGTGGACCTCCGGCGCCTGCGATCCGCGCTGCAAGATCATGATCTTTATGGGCCTGACCAACCCGGACGCACCGCGCCACCAGCAGCACTCGATGATCCTGGTGCCGATGGACGCCCCGGGCGTCAAAGTACTGCGCCCGCTGCCGGTGTTCGGCTATGACGACGCCCCCCACGGCCACGCCGAAGTGCTGTTCGACAACGTACGGGTGCCCTACGAAAACGTGCTGCTGGGTGAGGGCCGCGGCTTCGAGATCGCCCAGGGTCGCCTCGGCCCGGGCCGCATCCACCACTGCATGCGCTCCATCGGCATGGCCGAGCGTGCGCTGAAGCTGATGTGCGAGCGCGCCATCAGCCGCACCGCCTTCGGCAAACCCCTGGCCCGTCTGGGTGGCAATATCGACCATATCGCCGACTCGCGGATGGAGATCAATATGGCCCGTCTGCTGACCCTGAATGCTGCTTATATGATGGACACCGTGGGTAACAAGATCGCCGCCAGCGAGATCGCCCAGATCAAGGTGGTAGCGCCCAACGTCGCCCTCAAGGTGATCGACCGCGCCATCCAGATCCACGGCGGCGCCGGGGTCTCCAACGACTTCCCGCTGGCCTACTGGTACGCCATGCAGCGCACCCTGCGCCTGGCCGACGGCCCGGACGAAGTGCACCGCGCGGCCATCGGCAAGTTCGAGATCGGCAAGTACATGTCCCGCGAGGCGATGAAAGCCAGCCGCTGATAGAACCGCCGCTTCCCCATGCCGCTTACCGGGCTCCGGTAAGCGGCATTTTTTATGCGTGCATCTTGGCCAGACAGGTGCGTTTGCTACGGGACCAGGCCACCAGCAGCGCCACAGGCAAACCTGCCAGTCCGGTACCTATCTATTGCGGACCAAGGTGACCGCTAGGAGCCTGTCGGACTTAACACTGTTCTACTGCGGAAAAGCCGCTCTTCTGGATAGAGGGGGCCATTTTTGCTGCTCTTTCTCGTTAAATAGCTCGCTATTCGCCTCGAAAGACCAACAAAACTGACTCAAACCGAGCTTTCCCTCGCTACGAACGGTCAAGCCCGACAGGCTCCTAGCCTGTGCAAGGCCTGATCGGGGTCTATAGTCAAAGGGCCAGATATATCAGTACAGGATGTAGGGGGTTGCACATGCAGCAGCATGCGCGTTCTGTGGTCATGGATGCCCTGTGCCAGGCGGTGGCCACGCATCTGCCGCCCTGTCTGGACGCCCTGTTCGATGCCATCCAGAGCATGCTTAGAGAGCAGCGCCTGCAGGCCCGCAGCAATGTCGAGGCCCAGGGCTGTGAGGAGTTCCTGCGCCTATGCATCTCCCTGCGTGAGCGGGTGCAGGCCCAGACCGTGGCGGCTATTGTCGAGGTGCTACCCGCCGGTATCACCCCCCAGGCCGTGGCGCCGTCCAATGAAAGTGAATGGCAACTGGTGGACGATGCCGAAGTGGAGGAAATGCTCGAAGCCCGGCGCCTGGTGCGTCAGCTGCGCGAACAGCTGGGTACCCTGGAATGGCGCAGCTGCGCGCGCCTGAACGCCACGTCCGGCGCCCATGCCAGGGATCGGGAAAATCCGCTGTCCCTGGAGTTCATGATCCGCAACCTGCAGGCCCGTCTGCACCTGCGTGAGCAGTTACCGCTGGTGCGCGAATACTTCTATGGTGTGGCAGCACGGGAGCTGGCCGTGGTGCTGCAGGCCTACTTCAGGCAGCTGGACACGGTATTTGCCGAGTTCGAGATCGAACCGCGGGTCGAGCCCGACGTACACCCCGATCTGCAGCGCCAGCGCGAACGGCGCGCGGCCTTGAAGCCTGATGCACCCTATCAGGCGATCCAGCAACTGCGCGCGGTGGAGGGCGGCAAGGCGCTGGAGTCCGCGCCAGCCCAGGCCATAGCGGCGCAACCTTTGCTGGCCGCCGAGCTGCAGCAGGCCCTGGGCAGCTGGCAACGCAGCGACCAGGCCGAGCACAGCTGGTCGGCCGGGCAGCTCCTGCAGCAGCTCAGTCAGGCCGGGCTTACGCTGTCGCGGCGACAGAACGATGACGTGGCGGTGGTCGCCGAGCTGTTCCAGCATATCGATCAGGCGGCCCCGCTGGCCGAGGGTGTCAGGCCGGCCCTGCGCCGCCTGCTCGTGCCTGTGACCCAGGCCGCCTTGCTGGAACCGGCCGCCTTTGCCGATGCCACCCATCCGGTGCGCGCCACTCTGGATAAGCTGATGCGCCTGTGCGATTTCTCCGAGCCGCCCAACCATGTGCTGGAGCAGCGCGTGCAACAGCTGATCGACGGCATAGTGCAGGACTACCAGGGCGACAGCGATGTCTTCAGCCGCTGCAACGCGGAGCTGGAGCAGTTGCTGGCGGTGCAGCAGCGCGCCTACAGCAACAATGCCGAGCGGGTGCGCCAGTACAACCGCGGTCGCGACGCCCTGGAGCAGGCGCGTCAGCAGGTCGAGCAGGCGCTGGCCGACCTCTTCGACGACCAGGCACCCAAGGTGCTGATGGACTGGCTGGAGGTGGGCTGGCGCGAGCTGCTGGTGCATGAACTGATCCGCCAGGGGCAGGACAGTGCCGACTGGCTCGATGACCTGGCCCTGATCCGCCAGCTCAATGCCTGGCTGCAGAGCGGGCCGCAGAGCGACAGCGCCGGCACGGTGGAGCGGGCCTACGAGTGTGGGCCGACCCTGCAGCTGCTTGGGCAGCGCATGGAGAACTTTCTGCCCGGCCAGTACCGGCATCTGCCGGTACTCAAGGCCATGCAGCAGCAATTGCTGGGTGAGGTGCCGGTGCCGCTGGTCGAGATGCCAGCACGGTCTCGGGAGGAGCCCCTGCGGGTGCTCGAACCGGCTCAGCAGCGCTGGCGCGAACGCCTGCAGCAGCTGCACGAAGGCGATTGGTTGATGACCGACAAGGGCCAGCACCTGCAACTGATCTGGGCCAACCCGGCCACCGACCATTATGTGCTGGTCGATCGCCAGGGGCGCGAGGCCGGCAGCTTTAGCGCCGAGGCGCTGATGCAGCAACTGGCCAGCGGCTGGGTCGGCGACTCGCCGCCCGAAGGCCGCGGGCTGATCCAGGATCACCTGGAGGATATCGTCGGCCAGCTGTATCGCGACATTGCCTATGCCCGCAGCCACGACGAGCTGACCGGGCTGTTCAACCGCCGCAGTTTCGAGGCGGCGGTGGCCCAGGCCCTGGCCGCCCGCGAGCCGAGTGCCTTTATCTATGGGCATATCGATCAGTTCAGCGTGCTCAATTCCAGCTTCGGCCCCCTGGCCGGCGACACCTACCTCAAGCAGGTGGCCAGCCTGCTGGGCCAGTTGCTGCCCGCCGATGCCACCCTGGCGCGTATCGGCGGGGTGGATTTTGCCGTGGTGCTGCCGCGCACCGATGGTCACGCCGCCCGCCTGCAGGCCGAGGCCCTGCGCGCCGCGGTGGAGGCCAAGCCCCTGGAGTGGCAGGGCCACTCCCACAGCGTCAGCATGAGCCTGGGCATCGTGCTGGGCAGTGATTGCCACGATGTGATCAACCTGTTCCGTGATCTGCAGATGGCCTGCAATACCGCCAAGGAGGCCGGACGCAACCGGGTGCATGTCTACAGCGACGAGATCGACGGTGCGCGTACCGGGCTGATGGCCATCGCCGGGCGAGTCGACGATATCGTCGAGCATGGCGAACTGAGCCTGCGCGTGCAGCAGATCGCCCCGACCAGCGATAGCCAGGGCCAGCTGCCCCATTACGAGGTGCTGCTGGTGATGGAGAACGAGCTCAAGCTGCTCGACTTTATCAGCGCCGCCGAGCGCTACAACCGCATGACCAAGGTCGATCGCTGGGTGCTCAAGCGCATCTTCGGCGAGCTGGAGCAGCATCCGCAGATCTGGCAGCGCTGCAGCCTGCTGTCGGTCAACCTGTCGGGCAGCAGCCTGAACGACGACCGCCTGCTGGCCTTTATCGAGGCGCTGTTCGAGGATCACCAGGTGCCGCCGCAGCGCATCTGCTTCGAACTGACGGAAACCGCCGCGGTGGCCAACCTGACCAAGACCGCCGACCTGGTGCGCTACCTGCAGCGCCTGGGCTGCACCTTCTCCATCGACGACTTTGGCACCGGGTTTTCCTCCTATGAATACCTCAAGCGCCTGCCCGTGGATTACGTGAAGATCGACGGCAGCTTCGTCAAGGAAATCGAGCGTTCACCCAGCGATCTGGCCATGGTCAAGTCGATCAACGAGATCGCCCATGTGCTGGGGCGCAAGACCATTGCCGAATACGTGGAAACCGCCAGCATCCGCCAGTGCCTGACCGACATGGGCATCGACTTCGTGCAGGGTTATGGGGTGCAGATGCCGCTGTCGCTGGACAGCTTTCTGGGGCGTGGCTGAGCCCGTCAGCTGCGTGGCTGATCGTTCTGCGGGTTGTCATTGAGCTGACGCAGCCAAAGCAGGCGGCAGTGCAGCTGGGCAGCGAAGGTGCGTGCCGCCAGTTCCTCATGGAAGATCAGGCCACGCGCGCCCATGCGCACCTGCCAGTGGGTCTTGCCGTGCTGCTGCACGCATTCGATTCGTACATCCATCCCCTTGCCCTCGCACTGCATAGGCCAAGAGTAGGCCATGGGGCAGGGCGCTGGGAATGCGTATCAGTAGACCCAGACCTCGACGCGGCGGTTTTTCAGGCGGCCATCGTCCTGGTCATTGGCCGCCACCGGCAGCTCGTCGCCCAGGCCGATGACATCGCGCAGGATCACCCCGGCCTTGGCCAGCTCGCGGCGCACCGCCATGGCCCGCAGTTTGGACAGCAGCTCGGCCCGGGCCGGATCGGCCTTGGCATCACCGAACCCCACCAGTACCAGCTTGTTGCGCAGCTTGTCCTGTTCCTGCAGGTAATCCAGCAGCCGCTGCAGATCGTGCCGGGCCTTGCTGTCGAGGCTGGCGCTGCCTTCCTGGAAGCGGAAATTGACCGTCAGGCGCTGAGCCTTTTCCGCCAGCTGCCGGTAGGCCGGCGGCATGTCCGCGTCGAGGGCCACCGGCAGGGGCTGCACACGCTGAGCAACAAAGCCGCTCTGCTGGACGATAGCCTGGCCCCGCGGGCTATGGGCGAACTGAACCAGGGCGCGCGCCCAGGGGTTGGCCTGCTCCGGCGCATGGTAGAGAAACAGGCGGCGCGACAACGGGTAGTCCTCGGTGGCGATCAGGCTGGCGTCGGCCGGCATGGCCTGGGTCTCGCCGGCGGCAATGGCCAGGGCGCGGGCCGCGCGGATATAGGGCAGGCCGATAAAGCCGATGCCCTGTGGATCGCGGCTGACCGCATCGGACAGCTCCTCGCTGGACTCGAAACGCTGGGCGCTGGCGGACAGCTGCCGGCCCTGGGCGCTCAGCACCAGCTCTTGGAAGGTATCAAAGGTGCCGGACTTGTCGTCCCGGGCGTACAGGCGAATGCGCCCGGCAGGCCCGCCCAGCTCGGCCCAGTCGCTGATCTCGCCGGCGAATACGGCGGCCAGCTGCTCACTGCGCAGGGTCTGCAGCGGGTTGTTCGGATGCACGACAATGGCCAGGCCATCCAGGGCAATCACCTGTTCGGCCGCGGCACTGCGCAAATCACCCAGCACCGCCAGAGCGGCGGCTTCACTGTCCTTGATCGGTCGCGAAGAGGCGGCCAGCTCGGCCTTGCCCTGCAGCAGGGCCGCAAAACCGGTGCCCGAACCATGGGCCGCCACCTCGACCACCACCCGCTGGCCGGCCTCGTTGAGGCCGATCACCCGCTGCTCATTGGCCAGCTCGCCGGCTTCCAGGCGAATGGCCTTGAGCCCCTGCTGCTCGAATAGGCCCTTGACCAGGGCCGGCCCCAGCCGTGCCCCGAGGGTGTTGGAGCCCTGGATGCGCAGCACCGTATCGCTCGCCGGCATACTGGCCCAGGCGTGCCAGGGCAGGGCATAGCAGAGAAAGGCGATCAGCAACGCACTGGCGGTCAGCCCCCAGGTTTCGCGGTTGCAGGCAGGCGGGTGGCAGGACATGAACGGGCACCTTGTAGGCTGGAAAGTGCCGCGACCATAAGACAATAAGGTGACTGAACGATGACAGTCGACTGGGGTTAAAGGCTCTGGCCCGGGCTCCTCAGGCCAGTGCGTAGCCCGGATAAGCGCAGCACAATCCGGGGCGCAGCCGCCGGTAAACAGCGCTCAGGCCAGCTCCAGCCAGATCGGCGCATGATCCGAGGGTTTGTCCATGCCGCGCAGTTCATAGTCGATGCCAGCGTCTTTGAAGCGCGCCTGCAGGACAGCAGTGGCCAGGATCACGTCAATGCGCAGGCCGCGCTTGGGCTCGTCCTCGAAACCGCGGCTGCGGTAGTCAAACCAGCTGAACCTATCGTTTACCGCCGGGTTAAGGTGGCGGAAGCTGTCCACCAGCCCCCAGTTTTTCAGGTTGGCCAGCCATTCGCGCTCTTCCGGCAGAAAGCTGCACTTGCCGGTTTTCAGCCAGCGCAGGCGGTTCGGCTCGCCGATGCCGATGTCGCAGTCCTCGGGGGAGATATTGATATCGCCCATCACCACCAGCGCCTGCTCGGGGCTGAACTGGCTGACCAGCAGCGCCTGGAGGTCGGCATAGAAGCGCTGCTTGGCCGGGAACTTGGTGGGGTGGTCACGGCTTTCGCCCTGGGGGAAGTAGCCGTTCATCACCGTCACCGGGTTGCCCCGGGCATCGGCGAAGGTGCCGTAGATAAAGCGCCGCTGCGCGTCCTCGGCATCACCGGGAAAGCCCTTGTGCAGGCTCAGGGGCTTTTCGCGCGAGAGCAGGGCGACGCCGTAATGGCCTTTCTGCCCGTGGTAGTGCACCTCATAACCCAGCTGGCGGATCTCCTCATAGGGGAATTGTTCGTCGGCCACCTTGGTTTCCTGCAGACCGATCACATCCGGCTGGTGCTTGTCGATCAGGGCCGCCAGCTGATGGGGGCGGGCGCGCAGGCCATTGATATTGAAGGAGACGATTTTCATCCAGGGCAATCCGAAAACAGGGCGGGAAGAGGGCGATGCTAGCCGATCAGCCGGGCCGGCGGCCAGCCGCCTGGCGCGCGCCGCGGGTGGGTGCTAACGTGGCAACAGGCCCCACAACTACAGAAAAACAGAGGTCCGTGAGCATGCCCAACCGAATTGCCGAGGTCCGTTTGCTTGATGGCGGTTATGCCCGCGAGGCTCGCTCGCTGCTGTATCACGCCTATCGCCACGATCCCACCTTCGCCTACCTGTTCGAGGCCGAGCGCCCCGGTTTCGACCAGCGCGTGCGCGCCACGGTGCGTGAACTGGTGCAGCAGCATTTCAGCGAGGATCTGCCGGCCCTGGGCCTGATGATCGACGACCGCCTGATCGGCATGGCCCTGATCGCCCCGCCGCAGCGGCGCATGGATATCACCGAAAGCTGGGCCTGGCGCATGCGCATGCTGCTGACCACCGGCTTTCGCTGCACCAAGCGCTATCTGGAATACCACGATGCGGTGCTCGCCTGCCTGCCGCCGGGGCCCTATCACGTGCTGCCGCTGCTGGGGGTCCATCCCCAGTTCCAGGGCCAGCATTATGGCGAACAGCTGCTCGAAGCCCTGCATAACTGGTGCGCCGAGGATGCCGGCTCCCAGGGCGTGGTGCTGGACACCGGCAACGAGCACTACCTCAACTTCTACCAGCGCCAGGGTTACGAGGAAATCGGCACGGTGGCGGTGGGGCCGGTGGTCGAGCATGTGTTCTTCCACCCCAATCCGCAGCCGGCCATCAAGGCCAGCGCCTGACGCGGACATAATTACTGGCGAAAAACCCCTGCGGCGGCCCTGGCCGCCCGTGCTAGCATCGCGGCATGTCAATGCGTCTCCTTTGCAGCACAGGATTGCTGTTTATTGTCTTTTCCTCCGCCCTGCTGGCTGCCGAGGCGCGCCTGCAGGTGCGTGTGCAGCCGGCTAACACTGAGCTGCGGGACAATATCCAGGCCCATATCGGCACCCTGGGCGAGCGTGATGCCCAGGCCCTGCAGGGCTTTCGCCGGGTCGCCGAGCAGCGCGCACGCAAGGCTGCCCAGGCCCTGGGCTATTACCAGGCGCAGATCAGCAGCGAAATCAGCGAGGGCCCGCCGGCCACCCTGCGTGTGCAGGTGCAGCCCGGCGAGCCGCTGCGCCTGGGCGAGGTGCTGTTGCGCATCGACGGCCCGGCCGCGCAGCTGGCCGAGTTCAGCCTGCCGCGCAACCGCCAGCTGCGTCCCGGCGCCCAGCTCAACCACGGCCACTACGAGGCCGCCAAACGCAGCCTGCAGAACCAGGCGGCGCGCTACGGTTTCTTTGCCGGGCGCTTTACCCAGCAGCAGTTGCTGATCGACCCCGAGGCCGGGGTGGCCCATATCGCCCTGGTCTATGACAGCGGTCCGCGCTATCACCTGGGCGAGATCAGCTTTGTCGGCGACAGCGAGCTGGACGAGGCCCTCCTGCAGCGCCTGCTGCCGTTCCAGGCCGACACGCCCTATGACGCCGAGCTGATCAACCAGCTGTACCAGAACCTGCGCGCCAGCGGCTATTTCGAAGCGGTGCAGGTGGAGGCCAACCCCGGCAGCGCCGTGGCCGAGCGCATTCCGGTGCAGATCCAGCTGAGCATGCGCAAGCCGCGCAGCGTGGGCCTGGGCCTGGGGGTTTCCACCGACGTGGGGCCCCGCGGGCGGGCCAACTGGACCCGCCACTGGGCCAACCCCCAGGGCCATAGCTATGGGGTGGAGATGGAACTGTCGGCGCCGCGGCAGAATGTCGGCCTGTGGTACGACATGCCCCTGGACCCGCCGCTGACCGACAAGCTGCGCCTGGCCGGTGGTTATCAGTTCGAGGACCTGGCCGGCAGCGATATCGACAGCCAGCTGCTGACCTTCGGCCCGCAATGGCACAGCCGCCTGGACAACGGCTGGCAACGGGTGCTGTCGCTGAAGTGGCAGCATGAGCAGTACGACTTCGGCGACGACAGCGGTACCAGCAGCCTGCTGATGCCGGGGCTGAGCTACGCCCTGCTGCGCAGCGACAGCCAGCTCGATCCCAGCCACGGCTACCGCATCCAGCTGGACCTGGCCGGGGCGCTGCAGGGCGCACTGTCGGATACCGACCTGCTGCACGGCAATGTCCAGCTCAAGGGCCTGACCACCCTGGGCGGGCGGCATCGCTTCCTGGGGCGGGTGCAGTTCGGTGGCACCGAGGCCCGCGGCTTTGCCAATGTGCCGCCATCCCTGCGCTTTTTCGCCGGCGGCGACCAGAGCGTGCGCGGTTACGACTACCAGACCCTGTCGCCGCGCAACCGCAGCGGCGACAGGGTGGGTGGCCGCTACCTGTTCACCAGCAGCGTCGAGTACCAGTACGGTTTTGCCGAGCGCTGGCGCCTGGCCACCTTTGTCGACCAGGGCAACAGCTTCAACTCGCTCAACCTGCCCAGCCTGAAAAGCGCCGTGGGTCTGGGCCTGCGCTGGGTCTCGCCGGTGGGACCGCTGCGCCTGGATCTGGCCCACGCCCTGGATGACCAGGGCGGCGTGCGCCTGCATTTCTCCATGGGGCCGGAGCTGTGACCTGGCTGCGCCGCAGCCTGCTGGCCCTGTTGGCCGTGGCCGGGCTGAGCCTGTTCGGCCTGGGTCTGCTGCTGGGCAACGAAAGCGCCGGGCGCTGGCTGCTACAACAGGTTCCGGGCCTTAGCCTGCAGGGCTTTAGCGGGCAGCTTGGCAGGCGCTGGCAGGCCGACACCCTGGTCTGGCAACAGGGGCAGGAGCGCGTCGAGCTCGCCAACCTGGCCCTGCACTGGTCACCCACCTGCCTGCTGCGCCTGCAGCTGTGCATCGAGCAGCTTGAGGCCGAGCACCTGGATCTGGTCCTGGCCAGTGATGCTGCCGCCTCCGACCAGCCCTTTGACCTGCCCGATCTGTCACTGCCCCTGGCACTGCGGGTGCAGCAGCTGCAACTGGGCAGCCTGCGCCTGGATAAGGTCGAGCAGCTCAGCGCCTTGCGCCTGGGCCTGCACTGGACGGCCCGCGGCCTGCAGATCGAGCAACTGGAGCTGCGTCGGGATGAGTTGCAGCTCAGCCTCTCCGGGCAGCTGCAAACCCGAGGGGCCTGGCCGCTGCAACTGGACGGCCGAGTGCAACTGCCGAGCATCGAGCAGCAACCCTGGCAGTTGGCCCTGCAGCTGGATGGCGAGCTGCGTCAGCAGCTGCAGTTGCAGGTCGACAGCAGCGGCTATCTGAACGGCCGCTTGAGTGGCCAGCTGCAGGCCCTGGCCGAACACCTGCCGGCCAGCCTGCAACTTGAGGTGGCCAGTTTCAAGGCCAGTACAGAGCTGCCGGATACCCTGCGCGTTCAGGGCCTGCAGCTGAGCGCGGCAGGGGATCTGCAGGCCGGCTACCAGCTGGCTGGCGGCGCCACCCTGGGCAGTGCCGATGCCCCGGTGGTGCTGGCCCTGCAGGGGCTATTGGAGCCCACCGGGCTGCAGGTCCAGCAACTGCGCCTGAGCGCCGAGGCCGGGCAGCAGGTCGAGTTGAGCGCTGCGCTGAACTGGCAGCAGGCCCTGAGCCTGGACAGCCGCTTCGACTGGCAGGACTTTCCCTGGCAGCGCCTCTATCCACTGGCGCCACCACCGGTGACGCTACGCCGCCTGCAGGGTGAGCTGAGTTATGCCGGCGAGCATTACCTGGGCCACTTTGCCGCCGAGCTGGAAGGGCCGGCCGGCGCCTTCAGCCTGCGCAGCCCGCTGAGTGGCGACCTGGGCCAGGTGTTTCTCCCGGAGCTCAGGCTGGATGCCGGCCAGGGGCGGGCCGAGGGGCAGCTGCGCCTGGGCTTTGCCGAGGCCCTGGACTGGGACCTGCAGCTGCAGTTGAGCGACTTCGACCCGGCCTACTGGCTGGCGCAGCTGGCCGGGCACCTGCAGGGACCGATCCACAGTCGCGGCAGTCTCAAGGGCGAGCGGCTGCAACTGGCGGCCGAGATCGACCTGGATGGCCGCCTGCGTGGCCAGCCGGCCCGGCTGCAGGCGCAACTGGAGGGTGCGGCGGCGCATTGGCAACTGCATCAGCTGCAGCTGCGCCTGGGGGATAACCGTATCCAGGGCCAGGGCCTTATGCAGCAGCAGATGCATGGCCAGCTGAACCTGGCCATGGCCAATCTGGGGCAACTTTGGCCAGGCCTGCAGGGGCGGCTGGACGGACAACTGGACCTGGCCGGCAGCCTGCAGGCGCCCCAGGGGCGGTTGGCACTCAAGGGCCAGCGCCTGGCCTATGCCGAACAACGCCTGCACAGCCTGACTCTGGACGCCAGCCTGGATGCCGCCCAGCATGCCCAGCTCAGCCTGGCGGGCAGCGGCCTGGCCAGTGGCGATAACGAGCTGGGCAGGCTGGCGATCGAGGGCAGCGGCAGCCAGGCCCAGCACCGTCTGAGTCTGGCGCTGCAGGGCCCGTTGCTCGATGCCGGGCTGGCCCTGGAAGGTGCCCTGGCCCAGGGCCACTGGCGTGGGCGCCTTGCCCAGGGCGAGTTGCAGGCCGGCGAGCAGCACTGGCAACTGAGTGCGCCCGCCAGCCTGGAACGCCTGGCCAACGGCCAGGTCAACCTCGGCGCCCATTGCTGGCGGGCGCAAACGGCCAGCCTGTGCGCCGAGAACCAGCGGCTGTCGCCAGAGCCCAGTCTGCGCCTGAGCCTGCGCGAGCTGCCGCTGGCCAGCCTGGCGCCCTGGCTGCCGGCCGACTTTGCCTGGCAGGGCACGCTCGATGGCCAGCTGCATCTGGATCTGCCCGCCAGCGGCCCCCGCGGGCGGGTCGAACTGGATGCCGGACGCGGCACCTGGCGTATCCGCGAGCAACAGCAATGGCTGGATTTTCCCTACGACAGCCTGCAGCTGAGCAGCCAGCTCGGCCCCCAGCGTATCGACAGCCAGCTGCAGTTGCGTGGTCCCGGGATCGGCGCGCTGGCGCTGCAGGCGCAGATCGACCCACGGCCGGCGGCCAAGCCCCTGAGCGGCAGCTTTCGCCTGGAACGTCTGGACCTGGCCCTGGCGCGCCCCTTCCTGCCGCTGGTGGAGCGCCTGGTGGGCCAGCTCAGCGGTGCCGGCGAGCTGTCCGGCACCCTGCTGGCACCCCAGGTACAGGGCCATCTGCAGCTGAGCGATGGCGAGCTGAGCGGCAGCGAGTTGCCGCTGGAGTTCAGCGCGCTGCAGCTGCGGGCCAATATCCATGGCGAGCAATTGCGCCTGGATGGCAGCTGGCGCAGCGGCGAGCAGGGGCAGGGCCGGCTGGCCGGCGAGCTGCAGTGGGCCGAAGCCCCGGTGGGCGAGCTGCAGATCAAGGCCCAGGCGCTGCCCCTGAGGGTCGAGCCCTATGCCCAGCTGCAGCTCGATAGCGACCTGCAGCTGCGCCTGCATGAACAGAAGCTGTCGCTGCAGGGGCGGGTGGATATTCCCCGCGGCGCCATCGAAGTGCAGGAACTGCCGCCGGCCACCGTGCAGCTGTCCAGCGATGCCCGCATCGTCGGCCAGGAAAGCCCGGCAGCCAGCGGCCTGGACCTGGCCATGGATATCGACGTGGAGGTGGGGCGCGATCGGCTGACCTTCAGCGGTTTTGGCTTGAATGCTGAGCTGGTTGGGCGACTGCATATCGGCGACAACCTGGATACCCGTGGCGAGCTGCAGCTGAACAAGGGGCGTTTTCGCGCCTATGGCCAGCGCCTGAGCATTCGCCGGGCCCGCCTGCTGTTTACCGGCCCCATCGACCAGCCCTATCTGGATGTGGAGGCGATCCGCCGGGTCGATGGCGTGGTGGCTGGCCTGCGTCTGTCCGGCAGCGCCGAGCAGCCGCGCAGCGAGGTGTTTTCCGAGCCGGGCATGAGCCAGGAGCAGGCCCTGTCCTATCTGGTGCTGGGTCGGCCGCTGGGGCAGGGCAGTGGCGACAACAATATGCTGGCCCAGGCCGCCCTGGCCCTTGGTATGGCCGGCACCACCCCGCTGTTTACCGGCATCGCCGAAACCCTGGGCATCGGCGACTTCCAGATGGACACCGAAGGCAGCGGCCTGACCACCAGCGTGGTGGCCAGCGGGCAACTGTCCGAGCGCCTGAGCCTGCGTTATGGCGTCGGCGTGTTCGAGCCAGCCGGCACCATTGCCCTGCGCTATGAACTGACCCGCAAGCTCTATCTGGAGGCGGCCAGTGGCCTGGCCAGTTCACTGGATATCTTCTACAGGCGCGAGTTCTAGATGCTTTGCCTTCGACCCTCTGCGAGAGAATTGAGCCGATAGCCAGGGACCCAGGCTGCACCGCCATGCGCAGGCCCATATCCGCCTGCTAGGCTGACTGGCGTGAACAGTGAAATAGCGCGCCAATAGCCGAGCGCTGACGGCGATCAGCCCGGCCGCCTGGCATTACCTCTGGAGATTGTCTATGGGCCGCCTGTTAAGCCTGATGGTGCTGCTGTTGATGGCTGCAAGCGGCCAGGCTCAGGAGCCGATTCGCATCGGCGCGCCCTTACCCCTGAGCGGCGCCCTGGCGCCGGAGGCGGCCAAGCAGAAACGCGGCTACGACCTCTGGGCCGAGGTGGTGAATAGCGCGGGTGGGATCAGCGTCGGCGGCAACTGGCACCAGGTGGCCATTGTCTACCTGGATTATCAATCCGATAACGAGCAGGCGCGCCTAGGGACCGAGCTCCTGCTCAGCCAGGGCCAGGTGGATTTCCTCTTCGCCCCTTATGGCTCGGCCGCGGCCCGCGAGGCGTCGGCCATCGCCGAGAAGTACCAGGTGCCGATGATCGCGGCAACGGCGTCGGCAGTGCAGACCTATAGCCGTGGCCACCGCTTTCTGTTCGGCACCTTCACCCCCAACAACACCCTGACCGAGCCGATCAGCGAGCTGGTCAGGCAGCAATTGCCGCAGATACGCACGCTGGCCATTCTGGTGCGCGATGACCTTTTTCCGCTGTCCATCGCCCGGGAACTGCTGTTGTCGGCCAAGCAGCGTGGCATCACCCAGGTTTTCTACAGCAGCTATGCGCCAGACGCGAGCGACCATCGCGCCATCTTGCGCCAGCTGCAGTCCAACGCAGCGGATTGGATATTTGTTGGCGGCTATACCTCCGATCTGGTGCAGGTGCGCCAGCAAATGGCCGAATTGGCCATAACGGCGCCGGTGGTGACCATGATCGCGGCACCGGCCTATCAGGAATTTATCGACGCCACCGGGCCACTGGCAGAAAACATCACCAGCGCCGCCTGGTGGCATCCGGCGGCGCGCTATGTCGGCGCGGACAGTTTCGGCTCGGCCGAGAACTTCGTTCGCCTGTTTCGCCAGCGCTACGGCAGCACGCCCGACTATGTCGAAGCCTCCGCCGCCCTGGTCGGGGCCTTGCTGCAAATCGCCATCGAGCGTGCCGGCTCCACGGATCGCCTGAAGGTCCGCGACGAACTGGCGAAGATCGACGAGCCGACTTTCTGGGGCCCGGTCCGCTTTGGCAGCAACGGCCAGATCGACTCGTTGACGCCGCCGGTGTTCCAGATCCAGGATGGCCAGCCGGTGATCATCCATCCCCATGAGATCGCCCAGGGCGTGCTCCGGCTGGGCGTCGGTACGCCGTCCCCGGCGGACTGAATTGGCTGAGCGCCGTGCATGGGTAAGAATTCGGCGATAAATGTGCCGCAGGCCCCGTCTTGCTAGTCTGACTTTTCGGTCAGCTTGCGTGCAGACCTTGCCAAAGGGGCGTTTCCCGCCCTTACTGTTGTACCACTCCCTCACCTCCATAAGGATCATGCTCATGGCACAAGTCACTCTCAAAGGCTCCCCAGTAGAAGTCGCCGGCCAGCTGCCGCAAGCCGGCCAGCAGGCCCCGGCATTCAGCCTGGTGGGCGGCGACCTGGGCGATGTCAGCCTGGCCAGCCTGGCCGGCAAGCGCAAGGTGCTGAATATCTTCCCCAGCGT
>Ga0209207_1000671_pt1 | contig 19321 bp, 11 predicted proteins | sample SaghotsprinmetaG_FD_184140 | JGI IMG/M metagenome (GOLD analysis project Ga0209207, IMG submission 184140) | Hot spring microbial communities from South Africa to study Microbial Dark Matter (Phase II) - Sagole hot spring metaG (SPAdes) (version 3) | ecosystem: Environmental > Aquatic > Thermal...
AATGACACCTGATCCTACTATTCTGCTTGTTAGCAGACTACACGGGCAGCGGCGGATCGGGCCGCGCGCCGGGCACGGCAAAAGGGGTGCGGGCGGCCGTGGAAGGGTCCGTGGAGTTACGCTCCCATAAGAACGCTTCTTCATACCGGGTGGATGTAGCACAGATACGCAGACGATTGGCAGTCTTGCGCGTGTGTCGCTTCTTGTTGCGACCTGGTCGAGGAGAGTGGTATGGCCGATGTGTTGCCGGCGCCGGGCGTTGCTAGCGCGCAGCCACGCCTGCTGGTGGTTGAAGACGACCCCCACATTCGCACCTTCTGCCAGCGGTTGCTCCGCAATATCTACATCGTCGAGACCGCCGAGCATGGCGGCCAGGCGGTTGAGCTGCTCCAGAACCAGCCCTACGACCTGGCGCTGGTCGATCTCGAAATGCCGGTTATGGACGGGATCGCGCTGCTGGAGCACATCCGTCAACGCCATGCCGAGACCGATGTGGTCGTCTTCACGGCCTACGCGAGCGTCGAGTCAGCGCGCCAGGCGTTGAAACTGGGGGCGCTCGACTATCTCTCCAAGCCGGTTGAGGCGGAGAATCTCGAGCGGACCGTGCGTTCGGCGCTGGAACTGCGGCGCGTACGGCAGGAAAAGGAACGGCTGTCCGATCTGGTCTTCATGTACCAGTTTAGCCAGTTGATCGCAACCTCGCTGGATGTCGAGACCCAGGCAACCCAGATTGTCGAGTTTCTATGGCAGCGCTTCGTGCCCGCATCGCTGGCGCTGTCGCTGCTCTACCCTGATCGGCAGAGCCTGCGGCTCCTGGCGGCGCGTTCGGTATGCCAGGCGCAAAAACCGCGGCGTGAGCTGGCGCTGGACGCCGACTGCGACGCTAAGACGCTCCAGGCAGCCCATCTGGTGTTGAGCGGCTACCGCGGGAGCGAGGGTAGCGAGCGTTTCGCGGGGGTAGTACTGCGGAGCCACGATCGCCCGATAGGGTTCCTGCACCTGACCCGGCGGGCCGAGCAGCCGCCTTTCGACGCCGCTGAGCGCCGATTGTTAGGGATCTTTGCCGGCCAGGTGGCGGCTTCGCTCGACAATGCGCGGCTGTATCAGGCGCTGAGGGACCAGAACTGGCAAACCATCGCCGCACTGGCCGAGGCGATTGAGGCTCGCGATGCGCATACCTTCGGCCATTCGCGCCAGGTGACGCGCTACGCGGTGCGGCTGGCAGAGGAAGTGGGGCTGAGTGCCGAGCGTCTGGAGCTGCTGACCTACGCTGGCCTGCTCCACGACGTGGGAAAGATCGGGATTCGCGACCATATTCTGCTGAAGCCGGGCCGGCTCGACGGGGAGGAACTGGCGGTCATGCAGCAGCATCCGCGCATCGGCGTACGGATCATCGAGCGTGTAAGCGGGCTACGGGCAGTGCTGCCGATCATCGAGAGCCACCACGAGCGCTACGATGGCAGCGGTTATCCGCAAGGTCTGGCCGGCGAGGATATTCCGCTGGAGGCGCGCATCCTGGCAATCGCCGATGCTTTTGAAGCTATGACCGCCGACCGGGCCTACCGACCGGCGATGGCTCCCGAGCAGGCGCTGGAGGTGTTGTGGCATGGCCGCGGGAGCGCCTGGGATCCGCGCCTGGTCGAGCGCTTCGTGGACATCTACCGGCGTGAGGGCGAGCGCTTGCGCGTCGAGGGGCTGGTGCGACAGCTACCGGTAGTGCCGCTGTGGCCAGAGGTAGTGCCAGTCGAGCGCTGATACGAGGCATGGGGAAGCCGGGTTTCCCCATGCCTTTCCCCGGGTCATTGTGCAACGCATCGGGGAAACCGGGTTTGCCCAACTCCCTGCTTGGCGGGGCGCCAGGCGGCCCCGCCAGCGGTTAGGGTATGGGGAAACCGGGTTTCCCCATGCCCATCCCCTGAGGGGAATGCCCCCACACCACGGCCCACCCGTCCCCTCTGTACCCAACAACCCGTAGCATCCACCCTCGTCTTCAGGCGCCATCAGGGCTGACAATCGTCGTCGGCTCACTGTCCTGTTCATCAGGCTCTTCGACTGAAAGAGCGGTCAGGCGGTCACCGGATGTAAGATTAACCACGATCACACCCTGGGTAGCGCGGCCAAGCCGCGGGACATCTTCGGCTGTCGTGCGCATCACGACGCCGCCCGCGGTGACGAAGGTCAGCAACGAGCGCTCGGTGACGATGGCAGCGCCGGCAATCTCATCGCCCGGTCGCAGGCGCATGGTGATCACGCCACCGGTGGCGCGACCCTTCGTGGGGTACTCATCGAGGCTGGTGCGTTTCCCCACCCCGCGGGCGGTCACCACCAGCAAATCGTGGTCGGGCCGGGCCAGTTGCATACTGATCACCCGGTCGTTATCGGCGAGATTGATCCCGTTCACGCCGGTGGCCGGGCGCCCCATCGGGCGGACCTCGCTCTGGCGGAAGCGCGCGGTCTGCCCTTGAGCGGTTGTGAGCAAGACATCCTCATCGCCGCGGCTCACCTGCACCCAGCCAAGGGTGTCGCCTTCTTCCAGACCAATGGCAATCAGGCCGTTGGAGCGAACCTGGCTATACTCACGGAGCTGGGTGCGCTTGATCTTGCCGCGATGGGTGGCCATGACCAGGTACTCACCATCGAAATCGGGGACAGCGAGCATACTGGTCACCTGTTCACCGGGCTCCAGCGAGATCAGATTCACCAGGGGCAGGCCCTTCGCGGTGCGCGAGCTATCGGGCACCTCGTGGGCCTTGAGTTGATAGACCTTGCCCTTATCGGTAAAGAACAGCAAGTTATCGAGCGAGCTACAGATGAGCAGGTGGCGCACGATATCCTGCTCGCGAGTGACCATACCCTTGACTCCGCGGCCGCCGCGGCGCTGGGTGCGGTAGCTATCGGCGGCCTGCCGCTTGATGTAGCCGCGATCGGTGATGGTGATCAGCACCCGCACATCGGGAATGAGATCCTCATCGCTCACCTCACCGGTCACGTCGGGCACAATACGGGTGCGGCGCTCATCGCCATATTTCTCTTTGAGATAGCGCAAATCCTCCTTAATGAGGTAGAGCACCCTCTTCGGATTGGCGAGGATATCTTCGAGTTCAGCGATGAGCTTGATAACCTCCTGGTACTCATCTTCGATCTTCTTACGCTCAAGGGCGGCCAGGCGACGGAGTTGCATATCCAGAATGGCCTGAGCCTGGCGCTCACTGAGGTTGAAGATGCGCATCAGATTATTTCTGGCGCTCTCGGCGCTGCGCGACTCGCGAATGGTGCGAATGACCTCATCGAGATTATCGAGGGCTATCTTCAGGCCCTCGAGGATATGGGCCCGCTCACGGGCCTTCTCCAGGTCAAACTCGGTGCGCCGGCGGATGACCTCCTGGCGGTGGGCAATGTACTCCTGCAACAGGCGCTTGAGGGTAAGCACCTTCGGCTGACGCCCGCCCTCGACGAGAGCCAGCATATTGATGCCGAAGGTAGTCTGCATCTGGGTATGTTTGTAGAGGGCGTTCAAGACCTTTTTGGGCTGCGCGTCCTGTCTGAGCACGATAACGAGGCGCATGCCGCTGCGATCCGACTCATCGCGAACATCGCGAATACCCTCAATTTTGCGTTCTTTGGCCAGTTCGGCGATACGTTCCTGCAGGCGCGCCTTGTTCACCTGGTAGGGCAGTTCGGTGACAACAATATTGAACGCGCCCCTGGAGGCCTCCTCGACGTGAGCCCTGGCGCGCAGGGTAATCTGGCCGCGCCCGGTGCTGTAAGCAGCGAGAATGCCCTCGGCGCCAAGGATGCTGGCGGCGGTGGGAAAATCGGGGCCGGGGATGAGCTTGATCAGATCCTCAACCGTAGCCTCAGGATTATCGATGAGGTAGCTGATGGCATCGCAGAGTTCGCGCAGGTTGTGGGGCGGGATGTTGGTTGCCATACCCACCGCAATGCCCGACGCGCCGTTAAGCAGCAGATTAGGCAGCCGGGCGGGGAGGACAGTAGGCTCTTTATAGGAACCATCAAAATTGTCGCGAAAATCAACCGTATTCCTGTCAATATCAACCAGGAGTTCCTCGGCGATGGGCGCAAGGCGGGCCTCGGTATAACGCATGGCGGCCGGGGGGTCGCCGTCAATACTGCCAAAGTTGCCCTGCCCGTCCACAAGGGGATAGCGCATACTCCAGGGTTGAGCCAGGCGCGCCAGGGCATCATAGACGGCGCTATCGCCGTGAGGGTGCATTTTGCCAAGCACATCGCCGACGATGCGCGCGCACTTCTTATAGGCGTCATTGCTGCGAAAGCCCATATCCCACATCCCGTAGAGGATGCGCCGCTGGACTGGCTTGAGGCCATCGCGCGCATCGGGGAGCGCGCGCGAGACGATGACGCTCATAGCGTAGCTCAGGTAGGCCGTGCGCATCTCGGTGGTGATGTTGACGGGCCGAACGATTCCGATCTCCATGTGGTTCTCCAGGGCGTTGGAATGCTGTAAATGCCATCTTGTATTGTACCCGATCCGGGGGTGGTTGTCGAATGGCGGGCGAACGTTATGATTTGCAAGAGCTCTATTTTTTAGCATGTACCCGCACTGTTGCGGGGGGTTACGGGGACGGCAGGCCCATCGCTGCGCCAGACGCGCATGCGGCTGCGCCGCTCCTCGTAGACCGTCCCCCCTGCCGGGCGTTCAGGGGCGGACAGAACGTATGAGCGCCGACGGGCGTTATGGCATTGGGATGCGCTGGGTGGTTCCCGCCCCCGGCCCCTGGTATCTCTCCAGCTTCGCTGGAGAGCCTGCGCTGAGCCTGTCGAAGCGGGGAGACCAGAGCCATGCGCGGGGGCGTTCCAATGCGGTATAAGCCACGTTAGCCCGGATGTTCTGTCCGCCCTTAAACTGCCGGGCGGGGGTAGGGGGAACCCGGTTGCCCCCTCATCTCAGTATAACTCCCGATATGCGAACGTCATAACCTGGAATAGCTCTACGTTATATATTTACCCGTACTGCTGTTGCAGGAGATTATGCGGGCTTGCGATCTCCATAATCTCACCAGGATTATTTTATATTTAGATAGTAATTTCTTATTTTGAGTAAAAAATTAATAAAAATATGGACATTAAACAAATAAACAAGAGGTTTAGCATGGCTATCCTCGATAGACTTGATTTTCTTAGAAAAAAGCAGGATAACTCCGGTAAAATGTGGTGGCAGTGTGCGGAAACGCTGCACTCCTCCAGACGATGACCTGAACGAAAGGCGCCAATCTCCGGAACCTCCCGAAGCCACATAACATGCAGACAGCCCCTTTGACAAACAACTCACGTCGTACCGTCCAAGCAGGTTCGAACGAAGGAGACAGCAATGCATCAGCGGAACCGGTCGGGGCACAGGTTGTTGGTGTGGACGACGGTATTTGTGGTCGTGGCGATGGGAATGGTCTCTATTGCCGGGGCGCCATTCGGAGCCATCAGGGGCGGTACGCGGGCCTTGCACGCACAGGAGTTGAGCCAGCAGAGCCGGGTCTTCCTCCCGCTTATCAGAAATGGAACTGAATCGCAGACCAGATCAATCACCTCCGCGGAGAGCAACATCGTCAGCACGCCGTCGGGCATAAATCTGCTGGCACTGGCGGGAAGCGTCCCACAGCAGGCGGACGGGGTCAGCCGGGGTCACGACCTTCTCCATCGAAACAGGCGTTCCGCTGCCTGCGCCGCTACCCGAGGGCTTCCGGGCGGTGAGCAGCGTGATCAAGTTCGGACCGGAAGGGTTCACGTTCGCTACCCCGCTGGAGATGAGTATTCCCGTTCCGTCAGACGTTGATCCGTCGCAGCTCAGGCTGCTGCGCTACGCGCCGGACACAGGCGCCTGGGTCCAGTATCCGCTGGGCATTCAGGACAACGCGGTGAACTTTGCGGGGTATGACCTGGATTACGCCGTGGTAGTCGCGCCGACTGAGTCTACCGCATCGTTAAGCCAGATGCAGCGGTGGCGCGCGGGGGGCTTCCGGTGGAATCGCACCAGTTGCCCGGCTCCTTTCGAGCACCTCGAGTGCGCGTACAACTTCTCGATTATCAGCTCCACTACTACGAATCCTTCCGATGCCGTCTTCAACTCGAATTGCTCGCAAGCGGGTGGACCGTTGCGCTGCATCGTTATGCGCACGGGATCGGCAGCGAGCACGCTCAGCCCACGATGTTACAGCAGGGTTGATCACGATGACAGTGACCCGGATTTTTACTCCTCTTCCAGCACCTACTGCATCTTCCCGCTGCCGCAGGGGAGTCATCAGTTGTGTGTGGAGGCCTGGGAAGCGCCAAGGACTATTCCAGGCCCATCATCGTTGAGACGATGGACCTACTCCCAGCCAGCGCAAGTTACCCTGGATCGGCCCATCACGCGGACGATTCCGAGCTACGACTCTCCGTGGCAGGGCACGCGGCCGGTCGTGCTTACCGGGGGAACGTGGCAGGAAGGGGCAGCCTGTCCGAGGCCTGCATTGACGCCGCCGGTGGGCACCGGCGAGTTGCAGGCGACGCTCACCTGGCTGAATACGGCTGCGCGAGCAACCGATCTTGATCTGCACCTGTATGGACCTGACGGGCTCCACATTTACTATGGCAACCCGGGGCCGCAGAGCAACTTACGCCTGGATCGCGACTGGTTGCGTGAACCTGGCAACGCCGCCGAGAATATCTTCAGCGTTGGTTCGCCCCTCCCGCGCGGGAGCTACCGCCTCACAGTGCACCTCTACAGTGGCGCGCCAACGAATTATTCGGTGCGCTTCCTCTACCGCGGCTCGGTGCGCAGCTTCACGAACTCGATCAATAGCGGCGAGCAGGAGATTCTGAGGTTTACAATCGAGTAACTCGACCACATCGGCAGAGCTTCGTCGCCTATGCTAGCCCGCGCACGGCGACGGGGCCAAAGTCGAGGAAGTCGGCTGAGGTGAGCTGGTAGTAGACGCCGTCAACGCGACCGTTGACGGCGTTTTCGTGATCTTGACGGCGGTGGAGGTGCCCGTACACGCAGGCCCGCACCCCTGCGGTGGCAGTGATGCGTTGAGCAAAGGCGGTAGGCTGTCGGTTCACAAAGGGCGGGTAGTGGATCATCACGATGATCGGTTTGGCACTGGCGGCGAGGGTGGTAGCGTGAGCCAGGGCGCGCTCCAGCATACCCAGTTCACGCTGGTAGATCCGGTCGTCGGTAGCGGGAGCGTAGCCGGGGGTTTCGGGCGTGATCCAGCCGCGGGTGCCGCACACCACCGCCTCGCCGAGATCGCAGGCGTCGGCGCCCAGGAGGGTCAGGCTGGGCGGCAGGCGCGGGCGGAGTGGTTTGACGTTACGGGGGCACCAGTAGTCGTGGTTGCCGCGAATAAGCACCTTGTGGCCAGGCAAGGCGTCAAGCCAGCGGAGATCCTCCAGGGCATCGGGGAACTTCATCGCCCAGGAGATGTCACCGGCGACGAGCACATGGTCCTCAGCGGCGACACGGGCGCGCCAGTTCGCGGCGATGCGCGTCGGATGGTCCTTCCAGTGCGCGCCGAAGATGTCCATCGGCTTCGGCTGAGCGTGTGAAAGATGAAGATCGGAAATAGTCCAGATCATGGCAGGCATTGTAGCATGGCTGCGAAGCGCATCAGGGATAGACAGGCAGGGCTGAGGCAACGCTGGCACCCCAATTCCCTTGCCCGCGCGGGTTTAGGGGCGGACGAACGTATGGGCGCCGACGGGCGTGATGGCGTTGGGAGGGCTTGCCGCCCCCACAGGCAGGGGAATGGGGAAACCCGGTTTCCCCGTATGTTCACCTCAGCCGTCCATGCGGCTGCGCCGCGCAACGCCGGAATGAAAATATTATTGTTCTTGGGAGGGCTGCGCCCTCCCAAACCCTCCCCGCAGGGAGGGGGTTGGGGAAACCCGGTTTCCCCATATTTTCACCTCAGGTTCATTAGTGACGCAGGCGATTGGCTGTATAATGCCTCAGATGCGCCCGGCTGTCCGGCGCGGCAGTGGAAGCGATGCGAGCGGGTATGGGTCTTGCCGATCTTCAACCAGATGCCCTGCCAGGAAGGGCCGCAGCACCTCCGGTGGCGCGCCAGGCGGGGGGATGGGGCCTCACGCTCGCCCTGGTGCTGCTGCTGAGCATCGCGGTGGGCGCTATGGCCTACCAGGCGCCCCCTGCGGGCCGGGTGCAGATTGGCTGGATCGGCGACCGTCTGTTTCTCGATGCCACTGCCGGCCTCGATGCAGCCGCCGCGGCGCGGGGGGAGTTTTTCGCCGATGATCTGACTCCCGACTCGCCGACGTTGCGTAGCCGCTGGACGCGCCAGTACGCCCGGATCACGCTGCCGAACATTGGCGCGGGCGCTGACCTGGAGCTTGCCCTTACCGTCCAGGGCTGGCCTGCCGATGTGCTTGGCGCAGCGGTGGCCCAGCCCACGGTTGCCGTTAGTGCCGATGGGACGGTCATTGGCCGCTTCGAGCCCACCGCCGCGTGGGAAACCTACCGTTTCCGTGTGCCAGCGGAAGCGCGGCAGGGGGGCGATCTGACGGTAACGCTGGCGAGTTCACACACCTTTACCGATACGGTACGCTTTGGCGCCGATCCGCGCCCCAAGGGGGTGCGACTGGCAGAGGTGCAGGTGCGCGCCGCCGATAAACTGACGGCGGTGTACCCGCCAGCCTGGCGCGCCGTCGCCTTGCTGGCCCTGGGCGGCGGGTTGCTCTACCTGATTCTGACGCGCCTCCTGGTCAGGCCATCTGCGATCTACACGCTGACGATCCTGGGAGTGGGCCTGGCCGGGGTCGGGCTGGCCTACGCGCGGATCTGGATGGGCGCGGCGTTAAGCGTGGCGCTTGTGGTGCTGGCAGGCGTGTTGCTGGTGGCCTGGCAGGGGCCGATTCTGGCCCTCGCGCGGGCGCTGGTGCGTCGCTACACCCACGGACGCGCCCTGGGCTACGGGCTGGTCGCCGCGGCCCTGGCGTTGCTGGTGCACACCCTGGCCCAGCTCTTCGCCTGGATGGGCGCCTTCGGGCGTCCACTCTTCTGGAAAATCTTTCCCGACTCGCTGCTGTATGCCCTGCTGGGAAGCGGCGTGCTGCTGCTGGTGATCGTGCTCGGGCGCGAGGGGTTGCCGCGCCTCGCCGATCGCCTGGTGGCCGCAATCGGGTCGCGCCGGGGGGCGTTGCTGCTGGTGAGCCTGTTCGGGGCGATCTGGATAGGCTACGCCGCGCTGGTGGTGAGCAGGATGCCCTATGTCGGCCACGCCGACTACTCCGACAACGCCGTGGTGGCCCGCAACCTGGTGGCCGGGCGGGGTTGGGTGGTAGACTACGTTACGCAGTTCTACCGCCTCAACACCGGCCTGACGCGCCCGCAGGAAACCTGGCCGCTCCTGCAACCCGTCTGGATCGCGCCCTTCTTCCTGGTCTTCGGGCCGAGCAGTTGGGCGGCGAAGATCCCGAACCTGGTGTTCGATGCCATCTTGCTGGCCCTGGTCTACCACATCGGGGCGTGGTTCTGGGACCGGCGCGTCGGGCTGGTGGCGGCGATCTTTGTGCTGACCAATTACCTGTTTTTTCGTCTGACCATCTACGCCACCAGCGATCTGGCGTTCGTGGTGTTCAGTCTGGGGGCGCTGTACAGCCTCTACCGCAGCCAGAATGCCCTGGTGGAGGGAACGCGACCGGCGTCTGAAGATCGCGCTGCCGCGCACGCGGCCCGGCGGCCCCCCGGGCCGGCAGCCCGGCAACCCGGGGAGCAAGACCTCGCCGGTCAGCCCGCGGGAATGCCAGCGCATCGCTGGCTGATGCTCTCAGGCGTACTGACAGGATTGATGATGCTTCAGAAGCCCTCCGGGGCCATGATCGCCCTGGGGATGGGACTGTGGTTCCTGGGACAGCGCTGGGCAGGGAGCGGGGCGACGCTGCGGCGCGGGTTGAACCCGGCCAGCCTGGCGCGGATGCTGGGACCGGTGATCCTCTGGAGCGCCCTGGCGTTGCTGGTGCTCTCGCCGTACCTGGTGCGCAATATGCGTCTCTCTGGTGAGCCGGTCTACTCGACGGAACGCTACGATGCCTGGGTGCTGGGCTACCTGGGCACAAGCGGCGACGCCTGGGAGGAGATTTACCGGGTATTCACCCCGGAACTGGGTGGACCGGGGCTACCCGATCGAAGCTGGATCCTGCGCTGGGGGTTCGACAAAACACTGGCCAAGCTCGCGACCCAGGTTGAGGAGCTGCGCGATTACGTGATGCCGGTGTGGCACGGCCTCCCCATCCGCGCCGACTGGCTCTTCGGTGACAACGAGCGCAAGAACCTGGCCTCGGACCTGGGGGCCTGGCTGGCGCTCATCGGCGCGATCGGGGCGCTACGCTTCCGTCCGCGACTGCTGGGCCTGCTGATAAGCGCATTCACCCCGTACACCCTGTTCATGCTCACCTACTGGCGCACTGACGAGCACCGCTACTGGGTCATGCTCATCCCGTGGATGGCCCTGTTCGGGGCCTGGGCGCTATGGGCCGGGTACGACAAACTGGCTTCGCTTGGCGATCGACGCTGGGCGCCGCTGGGCCTGATCCTGGTGCTGGCCATCGTGAGCGCAGTGGTAGGCTTTTCACGGCCCGACATCGCCAACAAAGTGCGCAACGAGCCGCAGGTCTGGGCGCCTGACCTGGCAGCCTACGCCTGGCTCGAGGCGCACACGCCCGAAGGGACCGCCGTGATGACGCGGGTGCCCTGGCAGTTGAACTGGCACACCCGGCGCCCGGCGGTGATGATTCCCAACACGGCCGACCGCGCGCTCCTGCTGCGGATCGCCCATTACTACGGCGCAGAGTACCTGGTGCTGGAGAACCAGCAGCGGGTCAAAGGCGACGCCGGCCGGTTACTGGCGCCGCTGATGGATCACGACAATCAGGTGGGCGAGGTCGTGGAAGGGTTTGAACTGGTGTATGCCAGTCCAACGCCAGATTTTCGCGCCTTTATTTATCGCATTCCGGACCAGTAGGCAGCGGGCGCGGAGCGGGTCGCCTCAGGTATGCGCATTTTAATGCTGGCTTCGTCGTTTCCCAAGTGGCCTGGCGAGACGACGGCGCCCTTTATCGAGGAGATCGCCGCCGGAGTTGCGGCGCGAGGCCATGCGGTGACGCTCCTGTTACCGTACCATCCCGAGTTGCGCCGCGACGCCGAGGTGCGGGGGGTGCGCTTGCGCTGCTTTCACTACGCGCCGCATCCCACTCTAAACATCTGGGGCTATGCCCAGTCGTTGCTCAGCGATACGCAGATCAAACGACGGACGCTGCTGGTGACGCCGTTTGCGGTTACCGCCTCACTGAGGGCGGTGCTAAACGAATTGCGGGCGGCGCGCGCAGCACGCCGGCCTTACGATCTGGTGCAGGCGCACTGGGTGCTGCCCAACGGCCCACCCGCGGCCCTGGCCAGCCTGGGCACGCCGCTGGTGGTGAGCCTGCACGGAAGCGACATCTACCTGGCCGAGCGCCACTGGTCGTTCGCGCTGGCCGCCGCCGGAGCATTCCGCGCTGCCACGGCCGTCACTGCCTGTAGTGGCGACTTGCGCGCCCGCGGCATCCGCCTTGGCGCGGCGCCGGGCCGCAGCCACGTCATCCCCTACGGCGTCAATACGCGGCAGTTTCGCCCCGACCCCACCGTGCGCGCCATCGTTCGGGCGGAGCTTGGCCTGGAGCCGGGCGCGCCCCTGGTGCTCGGCATGGGCCGTCTGGTAGCCAAGAAGGGGTTCGGCGTGCTGCTCGACGCCTGGCCCGCGGTCCTCCGCGCCGTGCCCAGCGCCACGTTGGTGATCGCCGGATACGGCGACCTGCGCGAACACCTGGAGCGGCAAGCCGCGGCCCTCGGCCTGGGGACCAGTGTGCGGTTCAGCGGGCGGCTGGAACGAGACCGCGCCGCGGCCTATGTTGCCGCAGCCGACGTGTTTGCCCTGCCCATCGTGCGCGACGGTGTGGATGGTCTGCCCAACGTCCTGCTGGAGGCCATGGGCGCCGGGCGGCCTGTCGTCGCCTCGCGGGTCGCTGGCGTACCCGACGTGATCGACGACGGCGTCCACGGGCTGGTCGTGCCCGAGCGCAACCCCGACGCGCTGGCCGCAGCGATTATGCGCCTGCTGGCCAACCCGGACCTGGCGAAGCGCCTCGGCGCCGCAGCCCGCACCCGCGTCGAGCGCGAGCTGACCTGGGAACGGACGGCGGAGCGGTTTGAGGAAGTGTTTCGTCTGGCTGTCGGCGCAGAACGTTCGTTTGTCGGATGATGAGCCGGTACGTCCAGACCTGATAACATGTTTAACGTCGGTCCTTCAAGGAAGCCACTCCTTTCGGAGAGTTATGGAGCGCTCGGTTATCGGAGCGAGGGGTTAGCGCGTTGAGGTTGCCGCTATTCTCTGCGGAAAGGGCGACCCGGCCAGCGATTGCTCAGAGGTTCAGCCGGTGCGAGCAGGGCTGGCGATGGGCGTTTCTGGCGCTCTTCGCTGCCGCGTTGCTCATACGAATCTACCGGCTCGATGCCCAGAGCCTCTGGCTCGATGAGGGCAGCAGTTGGGCCTTGAGTCGGGCCGGCTGGGGCCATTTGCTGAGCGAATTGCTCAATCCCACGGCAGCCTATCCGCTCTATCATCTGCTGCTCAAGGGTTGGACGGCGTTGCTCGGCGACTCTGAGGCGGCGCTGCGCATGCCTTCGGCGCTGGCCGGGGCGTTGAGCGTGCCCCTGATTTACCTGGCGGCGGTAGAATGCGCGCGCCTGAACGGAGCCGGCTCTCATTCCAGACTCCACGCGCTGGCCGCGGCGGGGGTGGCCCTGGCTGCTCCCTACGCCCTCTGGTACGCTCAGGAAGCCAAGGTCTACGGCCTGCTGCTCTGTTGCGCGGCGGCGATGACATGGCTGACGCTGCGCGCCGTTCGCAGCGGCGTGCGGCGCGACTGGATCGCGCTCGGCGCTGTCGGTCTGGGCGCGCTGTTTGTCCATCGGCTTGCGGTGTTGCTGGTGCTGGCGATTGGGGTCGTCGCACTGCTGACCTTGCCTTCTGCACCGGGGCGACGACGCCTGGCATGGGCAGGGCTGAGCCTGGCTGCCGTCGGGCTAGTGGCGGGTATGGCTCTGGGGTTGGGTGGTGAGACCGCGGCGACGGGAGCCTACATTCCAGCCGGGTCGGTTGAGGCCCTCTGGCTTACGTTTGTGCGCTTTGCCCTGGATCGCTGGCCCGGCGATGCGCCGTGGTGGTGGTTGCTGCCGTGGCTGGCCCTGGCAGGTTGGGGCCTCGGGGGGGCCGCGCGCGACCTGCGCGGACCGCGCCAACGGGGCGCCGCAGCGCTTCTGACCCTGTTCAGCCTTCCGCTGGCGCTGTTCCTGGCACAACTGGTCTTTACGCGGATCTACGAGGCCCGGTACCTGATTATCATCTTTCCAGCCTGGACCCTGCTGCTGACCTATCCGCTCACGTTCACTGCCGGCCGGTCTGTGGGGCAGGTTGCGCTACTGGGGTTGCTGGCAACGGCGCTGGGCACGAGCGCGCTGTCCCTGTTTCAACCAGCGAAGGGACTGTTTTCCGGCGACCCGGTGAAAGAGCAGTACCGTGAGGCGATTGGCGAGCTGGCCCGGCGCGTCCACCCTGACGACGCGGTGGTTGTGCATCCCGGCTACCTGCGTCCCCTCTACGACTACTACATGGCTCGCCACCTGGCCGACCCGCCGCCCGAGCCGTTGACCTTCGGCAACTTCTGGCGCGGGCCAACGACCTACGGCCGGCGCGAGTGGGAAATGGAGCGCCGTGAACGGCTGGCCGGGTTTTCGCGCAGCTTCCTGTTGATCGCCCCCGACCACGCCCGTACCGTGGATGTGCCCTTGCCAGGCGACGAATACGGCATGGTGGGCCTGTTCTGGGCCTACAGTCGTGAGCAGCGCACCTGGCCCTGCGGGATCTGGCGCTTCAACGGCGTGCACCTGCTCTGCCAGGAGGCGCCCGAGGCATACTTCACCGGAACGACGCTCCAACCCGCCACCTCCGCCAGCGCTGTCTTCGGCAACAATCTGCGCCTGCTGGGCTATACCCTCAAGGCGACCACGGCCCACGGGCCGGGGGTGTACCGGGCAGGGGGGAACCTGCCCATCAGCCTCTTCTGGGACGTGTCGGCGACGCCGACAACCGATTACAGCTTTTTCCTCCATCTGTGCCGCAATTGTGAGACGCCGCCGCTCGCCAGCGACGACGGACCGCCACTGGAGGGCTATTTGCCCACGAGCGTCTGGTTGCCTGGCAAGCCGGCCCGTGATGATCGGGCCATTCACCTCCCTGCGGACCTGGCCCCGGGGCGCTACACCCTGCTCCTTGGCGTCTTCAACCCTGGCGATGCCACGCCCGCGGGACGGCTACCCGTTGTCGGCAAGCCAAACCTGGGCGCCGGGCGGCTGGTGCTGGGCACGGTGGAGATTGTGCCCGCTGCGGAGGGCGCCGGGCAACCATGAGCGCGCGGATCGGGGCGACACTGCGAACCCACTGGCCGTTGCTGCTTGCCCTTGGAGCAGGGCTGGCGCTCCGCCTGGCGCTGTGGGGGCGCCTGCCCCGCACGGGCTTCATTAGCGACGAGGCAGAGTACCTCGCCGCAGCCGACTGGCTGGCCCTGGGGCGCGGGTTTGCATGGCACACGCAGTTCTTCTGGACACGCGCTCCGCTGTACCCGCTCTTTCTCGCTGCGCATATTGTGGCCTTTGGGCGTGAACCGGAGCCAATCTTTGCCACGCAGACGTTTCTCAGCCTGCTCAACGCCGGTCTGGTCTATGCCCTGGGTCTGCAGATCACTGGCAGGCGGCGCGTGGCGGGGGTCGCCGCCGTGGGCGCGGCACTGTACCTGCCTTTTGCCACCTTTGCCCAACTGCTGCTGACCGAGACGCTGTTTATCACCCTGCTCCTGGCCACCATGCTGGCCCTCAGGTTCTGGAGCAGGCGCGAGGCTGGGAACGCCGCGTCGTTGGGCTGGTCTGCAGCGGCCGCGGGGTGGGCCGGCGCAGCGGGCGCGCTGCTCGGCCTGGCCACGTTGACGCGGGGGCTGACGCTGGGTTTCATCCCTCTGGCGCTGGGCTGGGTGTTCTGGACGGGAGGGCGCACACGGCGGGCAGCCGGGTACGCAGCGGTGGTAGCGGTGGCGTGCCTCGCGATGGTGCTACCCTGGAGCCTCTACGCCAGTCGGGCCTACGGCGGCCCGATCCTGGTTGACACCACAGGGGCCTTCAATCTGCTCCTCGGCGCGCGCACCGCCTTCGACGGCGGGCGTGACAAGCTCCCCACGCGGAACTTTGTCCTGGCGCTCTTGCCCATCCCCGGACGTGGCCAGGCGGAGCGCCTGGCGCTGCTGGAGCCGCGGCGCGCCCCGGACGGGCGTGTGCAGCGGGCCGGCTCCTGCCTGTACGCCGCTGCCGATCCGCGCCTCATAGCGGCCCTGGATCGACCACCCGAGCAACTCACCCAGGCCGAGCGACAACGTTTGATGAGCGCCGAAGCCGGCTGTTTGCTGCGCGCCCGGCCCCTCGCCTTCGCGCAGAAGGTCGTGCTCGAATTCATTGATCTCTTCCGCATCAACTACACCGGCGACGAACGCCTGACCCGCGGCTTCGCCCTGGGCCATGTGCCGCCCTGGTATACCCTGGCCCTGCTGTTGCTGGACGACACGCTCTACGTTCTGGCGCTGCCCCTGGCCGCAGCGGGCTGGGCCACCCTGCGGATCCAGGCTCGAGAGCGGGGGAGCAGCGTATCAAGAGGACCGGCCCCTGCCAGCCTGGCCCTTACCGGACTCATTGGCCTCTGGTTGATGTACAACCTGGGAACGGCGCCGCTGCTCTTTGCGATCAACCGCTTTCGGGCGCCTTTGATGCCCTTTGTCCTGTTGCTGGCCGCGGCGGCGCTGGCCAGCGGGCCAGGGCTACGAGCCACGCTCCGCACCGGCTATGGCGCAGCCTGCGCCGCACTGGGCGCACTGTTGCTGCTGGTGGCAACGGCGCCCTACGCCTATCTGGAACCACGCGCGCCCGGCGCGGCTTCGGCCTGGGCCTCCTATCTTGGCCCCTACCCTTCCAGCCTGGCCAGCAGCCGCATCGCTCTACAGACGCGCCCTGGTTACCTTGCCGAGCAGCGACTGGCCGCGGCACTGGGCGCGGGTGATGCCGCGGCGGCCCGAGCTGCTCTGAGCAACCCCGACCTGCCGGCCTACAGCGCCGCCGTGGGCGCGCCACTGCTCGATGGGCTGGAGGGTCGCCCGGCCGAGGGGTTGGACCGGCTGGCGCGCAACCCCGTGCGCCCGCTCGAGCCCTGGCAGACAGCAGTGGTTGCGGGCGAACTGTTCCGTCAGATGGGCGAGATCGAGGCTGCGCGGCGCGAGTTCGGCCCCGAACTGGTGGACAGCCAGAACCCCGTGTTATGGGCCTGGACCTGGTTATACCCCCCGCGACTGCCCGAAGACCGCATCGCCGTGGCCGACGACAACGACCTGGGCTACCTGCGAGGCTTCTACCTGGGTGGCTACGAACCCGCGTTCGAAGCAACCGTGCGCTGGGCCCGGGGCGCGTCGGCGCTGCGCTTCCCCCAAGCCGGCACCGGGGCGCCCCGCCAGATCTGCCTGCGCCTGGGTGGCGCCTGGCCCCTGGATCTGCCATTGCCGCGGGTCGAAGCGTTCCTGGACGGGACAGCCCTCGGCGCCATTGCCCTTACCCGTGAACTGCAAGTTGCTTGTCTGGACCTGCCGGCTCGCCCGCCCGGCACGACCTACGTGGTGGAGTTGCGTACTCCCACGTTCGTGCCTGACGCGCTCGACATGATTGGGCAGCAGGGACCGCAGGAGGGCCAGTTGCGCCTGCTGGCCTACCAGCTCGATTGGGCCGAGCTACGGTGACCGGGGGTAACGTGAGCGGGCTACGCCCGCCCACACCCTCCCGACAGGGAGGGGCGCGGGGAAACCCGGTTTCCCCGCTGTTCGCAGCAGAGAAGAACCATGACCCGACTCCGGCGTTTACCGCCTGACTTCCTGCCGCTGGCGCTCATCACCCTGGCCGGGTTGGCGCTGCGTCTGACGCTGTGGCGCTGGCGCGAGTTCCAGCCCCTTGGCGGTGACGAGCAGGAGTATTTCAACACGGCGCTGATCCTGTTGCGCGAATGGCGCTACCAGGAACTGCTGTTCATGCGCCCGCCCATCTATCCTCTGTTCCTGGCTGCGAGCATCGTGCTGGTGGACTCGCTCGTGCAGAACCTGCGGCTGGTGCAGGCTCTGCTGAGTACCGCGACCATCCCGCTGGTCTATCTGTTGAGCCGGGAGGTGGCCCTGGCTCTCAACCACCCATCGGCGCCAGCGCGGCGGGCGGGGCTGGCGGCCGCCCTGCTGGCGGCGTTGAGCTACACCCTGGCAGCCAACGCCACGGAACTGCTTGCCGAGACCCTGTTTCTCTTCGGGCTGACCATGGGCTTCTGGTTGCTCGTGCGAGCGAGCCGCCCGGGCGCGGCGTGGCGCGCCGGAATGGCGGGTCTGGCCGTGGGCCTCTCCAGCCTGGTACGTTCGATGGCCCTGCCGCTGCTGCCCCTGGGCAGTCTCTGGCTGCTCGTCGGGCGGGGGAAAGCGGCCTGGCGATGGGTCGCGGCGTTCGCGCTGGCCGGCTGTCTGGCCATTCTGCCCTGGACCGCCCGGAACTACCTGGTCTATGGTGGCCTGATCCTGATCGACACCACCGGCGCGGAGAACCTCTGGCTCGACAACGACCCCGCCGGGCGCGAGGCGGTCAAGAGGCAACTCTTCGCCCTGGGTGAGGACCGGCTGGCGCGGCAGCAACTCGCTGCGCGCGCGGGCTGGGCGGCGGTGCGCGACGATCCGGCGCGTTTCGCGGCCAAGGCGTGGGGTGAATTGCTGAAGTTTTTTGCCCTGGAGTATGCCGACGATCTGCGGGCGCGCCCGCAGATCTGGGTGCGCCCGTTCGACGTTGGGCTGCGCCTGATCCTTGGGGATGGGTTGTGGCTGCTGCTGGCACTGGCTGGCAGTTACGGCCTGGCGCGGGGGCTACTGCCGCAGCCAGAGGCGCCGCCAGGCTGGCGCGCCGCGCTGCGTTCCCCGGCCTGGCTACTCAGTCCATGGGCATTGTATGTTATCCTGACCACGATGGTCTTTCACGTCGAACTTCGCTATCGTTTGCCGCTCTTTCCGGCCCTCTTGCCCTTCGCCGGCGTAACGCTGGCGTCGCAGCGTTCCGCGTCAACGACCCGCCAGCCTCAGCACCCCGGCGCCTCCCGGCCGGTTAACTCGACGCCAGGCGAACAACCGGCCGCCGTGGGAGACTCGACTGCGACACCGCAACCGCCAGGCGCCACCCTCGCGGCAGTCGACTCGCCGATCCTGCCCGGTGACCGCCGGCGGGCAAGCGCGACGCGCCGGTATGCATACCGGTTCATAGCCTCGCTGGCGCCCCTCACCGTCCTGACGCTGACACTCCTCCATGCCAACTACCTGACCCTGGGCTGGCATCTGGGGCTGAAGCACTGGCACCTGTGGCGGGCCGAGGCGGCTCTGGATCGCGGCGACGCCGCGGCGGCGCGGGGCGCTGCCGCGGCGGCCTTGTTGCGCGACGAAGGCTCGGCCCTGACGCGTATCGCCCTGGCGCGAGCCGATCTGCTGATCGGCGATATGCCCGCCGCCCTGGGGCGCCTCGACGAAGCCGTGGCGATAATGCCCGACCATCCCCAGGCCCGCGTACTGCGAGGCGACGTGCGCCGCGCCCTCGGCGACACGGCCGGCGCGCGGGCCGACCTGGCCTACGAAACCGCCTCACTCCAGGATCTCCAGGGCTGGCTGTGGGAACGGGGGGTTACACCGGCGCCAACGCGGCTCACGCTGGGCGATGGGCTGGATCTCGGCTTCATCGCCGGGTTTCACAGCCTGCGCCCCGGTGAACACAATTTTCGCTGGACTACCGGCGTGGCCCGGGTGCGGCTGGATCATGCCGGCGACACGCGGGAAGTACGGCTGCGCCTGGCCTCGGGACGACCCGAAGGCACCGCCCCGGTGGTGGTAACGCTGTGGGCAGGCTCAACCCGGGTGGGCCAGGCAGAGATCGGCCCGGCGTGGTCCGAACACACCGTTGCCCTGCCGGCCGGCGGGTGGGCGGGCGACGAACTGGTGCTGGAACTCCGCGCGCCAACGTTCACGCCGCGGGAATTTGACCGGAGCAGTCCGGATGGACGACGCCTCGGCGTGCAACTGGCCCTGGTCGAGACGCTGCGCTGAGGTGAAAATACGGGGAAACCGGATTTCCCCATCCCCCTGCCTGTGGGGGCGCCAG
>Ga0209207_1000672_pt1 | contig 19312 bp, 10 predicted proteins | sample SaghotsprinmetaG_FD_184140 | JGI IMG/M metagenome (GOLD analysis project Ga0209207, IMG submission 184140) | Hot spring microbial communities from South Africa to study Microbial Dark Matter (Phase II) - Sagole hot spring metaG (SPAdes) (version 3) | ecosystem: Environmental > Aquatic > Thermal...
CGTTCTTCTTCCGCGCTCAGTTCGATCCTGGGGGCTACTCGCATTTCCCGTCTCCTGTCTTCGTCAGTGATACATCGACAAATACAGGCTTGTTTAGTTCCGTTAATTACGAAGCCGTACACTAGCGCTCTTGTTAAGGACTGTCTATCATGTCAGCAGTTCTGGTCCCATGCTAACCGTTCATGACCGCTTGGCCACCCCAGACTATGAAAGACGTCGTTGGCGGCCATGAACGGTCCCTCACCTTAAGCCCCTCCCCCCGAGGGGGGCGCCGTGCGTCGGCTACGCGACTTTCATGGTAGATGGCCGGCTACGCGCGGAACCAGCGCTTTCGCCATACGCCCTCTATCGCGCTGTTCGGCGCGGTGGGGCCTGAGGGCCGGGTTGTGGGCGGCAGGCCAGCGCAAGAGGACGCCTCATGACAGCAACTGCCTGCAGGGCTCCCGGGGAAGCGTCCGTCCCTGAGGCCCGGACGGGAACCCGGCGATGACCATTGATCGGCTATCGAGACCCGACAGCTCACCGCGAGGAGGCCGCCGTGCCGGATGTGTTTGACCTTCGCGACCGCGTCATCGTCGAGTACGCCGCGTTCTCGCGCAGCTTCACGCGCATCGCAGCCCCTGACATCGCCGCCGCCGTCGAGGCCGAGTACGCGCGCGGGCGGTATTGGCCCGAGCCCCTCATCCAGATCAACCCGAACTACCGCCGCAGCGGCACCGTTGCCGAACTGGTGCGGCAGGGGATGCTCCATCCGGAATGCGAGCGCCTGTTCCAGGTCAACAAGGCTGAGGGCGCTGCGCGCCCGATCGAGTTGTACACCCATCAGCTCGAGGCCCTGGCGAAGGCCAAGGCGGGCAAGAGCTTCGTCGTCACCACGGGAACGGGCTCCGGAAAGTCCCTGTCGTTCTTCTTGCCCATCATCGACCGCATCCTGCGCGCCCGCGCGGATGACCCCCAACGGCGCACCCGCGCGATCGTCATCTACCCCATGAACGCGCTGGCCAACAGCCAGCTCGAGGAACTGGACAAATTCCTCTGCGACTACCCAAAGGGCGATCGCCCATTCAGCGTGGCGCGCTATACCGGCCAGGAGGAGCATGCGGAGCGCGAATACATCGCGCGGTCGCCGCCCGACATCCTGCTGACCAACTTCATGATGCTCGAGCTGATCCTCACGCGCTTCGAGCCGATCGATCGGCAGGTCGTCGAGAACTGCCGCGGCCTCGAGTTCCTCGTGCTCGATGAGTTGCATACCTATCGCGGTCGGCAAGGCGCCGACGTGGCGATGCTCGTACGGCGTCTCAGGCAGCGGCTGTCGGCCGAGGGCCTGCTGTGCATCGGTACGTCCGCGACGATGGCCCCAACGGGCGAGACCGAAGACCAGAACAGGACGGTTGCCGAGGTCGCCGGCAAGCTCTTCGGTGTGCCGGTCACGGCGCACGACGTGATCGGCGAGACGCTCGAGCGGGTCACCGACGACACCCTGGATTTGACCGCCATCCGGCCCTTGCTCGCCGCGCGTATCGCCGCCGGCAAGCACGAGTGGAAGGGATTCGACGACTTCCGCCGCGACCCGTTGGCGGTCTGGATGGAGCTCACGCTGGGAATCGAACTGTCCGACCTCATGAAGCCGCGTCGCGCTGCGCCGTGCACATTGACCGAAGCCGCCGACAGGCTCAGCAAGGATGCCGACATCGATCCATCCGCCGCGAGAAATGCTCTGCAAAGCTTCCTGGTTGCCGCCAGTGCGCTGCGCACGCCACAAGGTCGCGCACCGTTCGCCTTCAAGCTGCATCAGTTCATCAGCGGTCCCGGCAAGGTGATGACCACGCTGGAGCCCGAGGGCACCCGACACGTCACGCTCGACGCGCAGCGTTTCGCGCCGGGACGCCAGCAGGAAGGGGTGCTCCTGTTTGCCGCCCACTTCTGCCGTGAGTGCGGGCAGGAGTACCACCCGGTCTGGCGCGGCAAGGACGGTCGCTTCGAACCGCGCGAGATCGACGACCTCGCGGCCGACGACGCAGAGGGCGGCGCCAAGCCGACCTGGGGCTTCCTCGCGCCACGGCGAACGACGCAGCACTATGGCGGGCGGCTCGAAGACCTGCCGGAGAACTGGCTCGACCTCACGCAAGCGGGGCCCAAGGTCAAGCCTGCCTACCGCGAGGCGGTTCCGCAGGAGCATTTCGTCGACGCCACTGGCCGGCCTGGAAGCGGACAAGCCTACTGGTTCATCCCGGGCAAGTTCCGCTTCTGTCTGAACTGCGGCTTCCTGCACGAGGCCCACGGCAGGGACGTCAACCGGCTCTCGAGCCTCTCCGGCGAGGGCCGCTCCTCCGCGACCACCATCCTGACGCTGAGCCTGCTGCGGCAACTCTTCGCCGAGGCCGATCTCCCTGAGGGCCTGGCCGATTCACGCAAACTCCTCGGGTTTTCCGACAACCGGCAGGATGCGGCGCTGCAGGCCGGCCACTTCAATGACTTCGTCTACCTGCTCACCTTGCGCTCGGCCCTGGTGGCCGCGTTGAGGGCCTCGGGGGGCGCCCTGACGGAAGAGCGCCTGACCGATGCCGTGTTCAAGGCGCTGGGCTTCGAGCGCTCCGACGAGGCGACACGCGTCGAATATCTCAAGAGCCCGAAGCTCGTCGGTCATGCGCTTCAGGAGGCCCACCGAGCCGTCCGTTTCGTCCTCGGCTACCGCCTCGTGCGCGACTTGCGCAAGGGGTGGCGGTTCAACAACCCAAATCTCGATCAGCTCGGTCTGCTGGCGATCGACTACCAGGGTTTGAGCGACTTCGCGGCGGACGAATCGCAGTTCGCCAGGCTCCACAGCGCCCTGCAGCGGCTCGGCCCGGCCGGTCGCGAGGCGCTGGCAAGGCGGGTATTCGATGAGATGCGACGCAGCCTCTGCCTCGAGACGCGCTACCTCGACAGCGCCGAACAGGACAAGGCACGCACCATCGCGTTCAGCTACCTCAACGAGCGCTGGGCCTTCGCGCCCGATGAGCAGTTGTCGACATCGAAGCACCTGATCTTAGGCAAGCGGCCGGAGTATCGGGGCAGGCTGCGCGACGACGTGGTCTTTGGCGGTCCGCGCTCGCGCCTGGTGCGCCTGCTCAAGGAGGAAGACTTCTGGGCCGAGGCCGGCCTGGCCGACGCCGCGCGGTCTTGGAATGGGCAGGAGTACGCCGACATCCTCGAGCAGTTCCTTGGCGCTGCCAGCAACTACGGCTACGTGCAGAAGCGCCAGCTCGACGACCGCCTCGTCGGCTGGCGCCTCAAGGCCTCGTCGATGATCTGGCGCCTGATCGATGCGCCTACGAATGAGCTCGATAAGCCGGTCAACGCCTTCTTCCGGCAGCTCTACCTCAGCGCGGCGGAACTGCTCACCCTGCCGAGCCACCCGCTGTTCGAGTTCGAGGCGCACGAGCACACCGCGCAGGTCGATGCCGCCAAGCGCAAGCTGCTCGAAGCCCGGTTCCGGTTCTCCAAGAAGGACCGGGATGACTGGGCTAAGGAGCCTGCACACGAAGCGCCTTTGCAGCGCCTGCCGGTCATGTTCTGTTCCCCGACGATGGAACTCGGCGTAGACATCTCGGCGCTCAACACGGTCTACCTGCGTAACGTCCCGCCGACGCCGGCGAACTATGCGCAGCGCAGCGGTCGCGCCGGGCGTTCCGGCCAGGCAGCGCTGGTGCTGACCTATTGCGCCGCGCAAAGCCCGCACGACCAGTGGTTCTTCAACCACGCGCGCGAGATGGTGCACGGCGTGGTGCGCGCGCCGACTTTGGATCTCGCCAACCGCGAGCTGATCGACAGTCACATCCAGGCCGTGTGGCTGTCCAATGTCGAACATGAACTCGACACCAGCATCGCGCCGCTGCTCGTGCTCGACCAGCCCGACAAGCCGCTGAAACCCGGGTTGCTCGCCGCATTCGAGGCGCCAACGACGCTCGAGCGCGCGCGCGAGCAAGCGCGTCGGGTCATCGACAGCGTGCGGCCGCTGCTGCAGCCCGAAGCCGCACCATGGTTCAACGAAGGCTACGTCGATGCCGTCCTAAGCCGCGCCCCGATGGCGTTCGACCGCGCGCTCGACCGCTGGCGCAAGCTGTTCGAGGCGACCCGCAGGCAGATGGACCTGGCCGATCAGGTCGTCAAGAGCCACGCCGTCAGCAACCGCGAGCGTGACAACGCCCGCCGCCGCTACGGCGATGCGGCCCGCCAGTACGCCGTGCTGCTCAAGTCCGGCAATACGCAGAACTCGGACTTCTACACCTACCGCTACCTGGCCAGCCAAGGCTTCCTGCCCGGCTACAACTTCCCGCGCCTGCCGCTGATGGCCTGGATTCCCGGTCGCGGCACGACGGCCGACGGCAAGGAAGACGAGGGCACGATGGTGAGCCGGCCGCGCTTCATCGCACTGTCCGAGTTCGGGCCGCGCAGCCTGATCTATCACGAAGGGCGCATGTTCCGCGTCATCCGCGCCAAGCTCAACGTCGGCGCCGCGGAGCATGTGTCGGCCAGAAGCGAGCTGGCCACCGTCTGCGCGCGCATCTGTTCCCACTGCGGCTATGGTCACCTCGGCGAAGTCGATGTCGCCGAACCGCTCGCGAACGTCTGCGAGCACTGCGGCGCGGCACTCACTGACGATGATCGCGTCGCGCAGCTCTACCGCATCGAAGCGGTGGAGACGGTGCCGGTGGAGCGCATCTCGATCAACGACGAGGAACGGCAGCGCCAGGGCTACGAGCTGCAGACCACCTATCGCTTCCTGCCGGGGCCCGACGGACTCATACAGCGTACCGACGCCGAGATACGCCACGGCGGGGAGCTTTTGGCGCGACTCACTTACGCGCCGGCCGCGCGCATCTGGCGCATCAACCGCGGCTGGCGCCGACGCAAGGACAAGAAGCAACTCGGCTTCTACATCAACCCCGTCAGCGGGGTCTGGAGCAAGCAGGACAGCCCCGATGAGGCGGCGACCGAAGACAGGTCCGAGGAGGCGCTGTTCGACAAGGTGCCCAACCAGCGCATCGTGCCCTTCGTCGAGGACCATCGAAACATCCTGATCTTAAGCCCCGGCCGGGAGCTTGGCGCCGCAACGATGGCCACGCTGCAGGCCGCGCTGCGGCGCGGCATCGAACAGACCTTCCAGATCGAAGAGGCCGAACTCATCGCCGAGCCGCTGCCGAACCAGGACGATCGGCGCGCGCTGCTCTTCTACGAGGCCGCCGAAGGTGGCGCAGGCGTGCTCTCGCGCCTGGCCACCGAGCGACGCAGCCTGGCCGAGGCGGCTGCGACGGCGCTGCGCCTGATGCACTTTCGCGCACCGGACGATGGCGTCTGGCGCTTTGACGCACTGGTCGACCAGGAAGACAAGCGCATCGTCGATGGGCAGGCGCTGCGCATCTGCGAGGCAGGCTGCTATCAGTGCCTGCTGTCCTACTACAACCAGCCGGATCACGAACTGATCAATCGGCTCGACGCGGACGCGCTGCGCATACTGACCGCGCTGGCCAACGCCAACGTCGCCGTAGTCGATCGCACCGTCGCCACGGCACTGCCAGACGGCGCGCTCGGCCGCTGGCTCGACACCCTGGCCCGGCTTAGGCTGCGTCGCCCCGATGCGACCTCGGTGCCGCTCAACGGCGGCGCCGGCATGGCGGATGCGCAATACAGGGCGGCGCGCGTCCTCGTCTTCCTCGCACCGCCCGCACCCGAGCTCTTGCAGTACGCGACCGACCGCGGCTATCGCGTGCTCGTGTTCGGCGACGAATCCACCTGGCCGCAGCAGTTCGCGCAGCACGCGGACGTGTTCGGCATCGTGAAAACTGGATAGAGCGCATGAGCGCTGTGGCCGAGTACCTGCCCGGCGCGCTCGTGCGCGCCCGCGGCCGCGAGTGGGTGGTGCAGCCCGCCTCCGGCCCGGACTGCCTGCACCTGAGGCCGCTCGGCGGCTCGGACGAGGACATCGTCACCCTGATACCGGCGCTCGAGCCCGAGCCGCCGCTGCCTGCCACCTTCCCCTGGCCCGATCCGCAGCAACCCGGCACGCATGACGCGGCGCGCCTGCTGCGTGACGCGCTGCGTCTGAAGCTGCGTGCCGGGGCCGGCCCGTTCCGCTCGTTCGGCAACATCGCCGTGGAACCGCGCGCCTATCAGCTCGTGCCGCTCTTGATGGCGCTGCGGCTGCCCACCGTGCGCCTGCTCATCGCCGACGACGTCGGGGTGGGCAAGACCATAGAGGCGGGTCTCATCGTCCGCGAGCTGATGGACCGTGGCGAGATCGCGCGCATGGCCGTGCTGTGCCCGCCGCACCTCGTCGAGCAATGGCAGCAGGAGCTGACCGAGCGCTTCCATCTGCGCGCCGTGGCGCTCACCGCGGCCACGGTGAGCCGCCTGGAACGCGAGCTGCCGCACGGCGCGAGCCTGTTCGACGAGCACCCCATCGTCGTCGTCAGCCTCGACTACATCAAGAGCGAACGCCACCGCGAGCACTTCCTCGCAATCGCGCCGGAGTGCATCGTCGTCGACGAGGCGCACACCTGTGCCGCCGCGGGTCAGGGCCGCCAGTTGCGCTTCGAGCTCCTCCAGCGGCTGTCGGCGGACGACGCCCGGCACCTGATCCTGCTCACCGCCACGCCGCACTCGGGTGACGAAGACGCCTTCTACAACCTGCTCTCGCTGCTGCGCCCGGAATTCGGTGGCCTGCAAAGCATTGCGGCCGCCGCCGATCATCCGCTGCGGCAACAGCTTGCGCGCCACTTCGTGCAACGCCGCCGCAAGGACATCGAGGAATGGCAGCAGGACGGCGAGGACCGCCGCATCTTCCCGCGCCGCATGACCGCCGAGCTCACCTACAAGCTCACCGGCCGCTGGGGGGCGTTCTTCGATGCCGTGCAGAACTACTGCATCGAACTCGCCGCACGCGCCGAGCGCGAGGACGGTGGCGCCGCCCATCTGCTCTGGTACGCCACGCTCGCGCTGTTGCGCTGCGTGGCCTCGTCGCCGGCGGCGGCGGAGAAGGCGCTCACCACGCGCCTTTCCGGCACGCGCGAGGAGATCGAGGCCCTGGCCATCGAGGACCGCGTGCTCGACGGCACGCCCGACGAGCTCGCGTCCACCGACATCGAGCCCGCTGCCCAACTGGAGGATGCCGAGCGCCTCGCCGCGCTGATCGCCGAAGCGCGCGCGCTGGCCGGCGACAGCGGCGACCCCAAGCTCGCCGTCCTCATCCAGCACCTGCGCGGGCTGCTCGACGCGGGATTCCGCCCCGTGGTCTTCTGCCGCTACGTGGCCACCGCGCACTACGTGGCCGAGCACCTTCGCAAGCACCTGTCAGAGGCCACCGTCGATGCCGTCACCGGCGAGTACACGCCCGAGGAGCGCGAGCTGCGTGTGGCCGAGCTGGGTGTCGAGTCCAACCCCCGGCCCGTGCTCGTGGCCACTGACTGCCTCTCCGAGGGCGTCAACCTGCAGCACTACTTCACCGCCGTCGTGCACTACGACCTCGCATGGAACCCCACGCGCCATGAGCAGCGCGAAGGCCGCGTCGACCGCTTCGGCCAGACGGCGCCCGAAGTCCGCTGCACCATGCTCTACGGCGAGGACAACCCGGTCGACGGCTTTATCCTCAACGTGATCCTGCGCAAGGCCGAAGCCATCCGTCGCGAGCTCGGCGTGCTGGTGCCGATGCCCGAGGACGAAGGCCGCATCAACCAGGCGCTGATCAAGGCCGCGCTGCTCAGGCGCGAACGCGTCAGGGGCGCATACGAACAAGGCCGGCTCGACTTCGGCGAAGAGCCCATCGACCTCGAGCCGCTGCAACTGCGCTGGCAGGACGCGCTCGAAAAGGCCCGCGCCAACCGCACCGTGTTCGCGCAGCGCCGCCTGCGCCCGGACGAAGTCCTGCCCGAGTGGAGGCGCCAGCGCGCCGTGCTGGGCGACGCCGACGACGCAGAGCGCTTCGTGGCCGCCGCCTGCGCGCGCCTGAATGCGCCGCTCGAGCCGCGCGAGCGCCACGGCTGGCGCCTGTTGCCTCAGCACCTGCCGCAGACGCTGCGCGAGCGCCTGGCCGACGAGGGCATGGGCAAGCCGCTGGCGATCGACTTCCACTACCCGCCGGCCGACGGCACCCGCTTCATCCACCGCAGCCATCCGCTGGTGGGCCTGCTCGCCGACCATCTGCTGGAAGGCGCGTTGAGCGGCGAGGCCCCTCTCGCGGCCCGTGCTGCCGCCACGGTCACCGCCGACGTCGATACCGTCGCCACGCTGTACCTGCTGCGCCTGCGCCACCACCTGGAGCTCACCCGCCGCGGCCGGACGCGGCAGCTCATGGCCGAAGAGGCCGTGACCATCGGCGTGCGCGGCCGCACGCACCCGCAATGGTTGACCGAGGAAGAGGCCGCGCCGCTGCTCGACGCGCGACCCTCTGCCAACCTCGACCCCAGCGCCGCGGCACACGAACTCCGGCAGGCGCTGGAATTCCTTGCTGCGCAGCGCGCCGTGCTCGAACGCCTGGCCACAGATCGCGCCCAGGCGCTGCTGGCCGACCACCGGCGCGTGCGCGAAGCGGCGCGCGACATCGGCCAATACACGGTGCGCGCCAGCCTGCCGGTGGACGTGCTCGGCGTGTACGTGCTGCTGCCCGACGCGCTGTAGTGGATGTGGTCTCAAAATGATACGCTGTGACCACATCGACTGAGGCGCGAAGGGGTTGTCATGAGCGAATCCGTCGTCAGCATCCGGGAGTTGAAAAGCCGCCTGAGTCATTTCCTCAGGCTGGCTCGCAGCGGCGAGACCGTGGTGATCACCGACCGCGGCGTGCCGGTCGGACGACTGGTGCCCATCGAGCAGGGCCTCGAAGAGAGAATCGCCGCGCTGCGGGCCGCGCGGCAGCTGCAGTGGAGCGGCCGGCGGCTCGCGCCGCGCAAGCCCGCCGTCCAGATTCCGAAGGGCAAGAGCGTCGCCGAGCTCATCGTCGAGGACCGGGCGTGATCCTCTATCTCGACGCGAGCGCCCTGGTGAAGCGCTATGTGGCGGAAGCGGGTTCCGCCGACGTCGCGGCCGCCATCGCCGAGGCGCGTCTGCTGGCGACCGCGATCATCAGCAGGGCAGAGGTGACGGCCGCGCTCGCCAAGGCGGTGCGGCTGGGGCTCGCCACCCGCAATGACGCCGCCGCGGGCCTGGCGGACTTCGAGGCCGACTGGCCGGACCTCATCCGCCTGGAGGTGAGCGAGGCGGTCGTCGCACGCGCGGCGTCAGTGGCCTGGCAGCAAGGCCTGCGCGGCTACGATGCGGTCCATCTCGCCAGCGCCTTGCAGTGGCAGGCAGCGCTCGGCGACCCGGTCACCGTCGCCACCTACGATCGCGAACTCTGGCGCGGCGCCCAGAACAGCGGGCTCGTGCACTGGCCCGCGGACATGCCGTGAGCCTGCGGAGCCGATCATCACTCGGCTTCGACACGCTGCGCCTCGAAGGCGGGCTGCTGCTGCCCGACCTGCTGGAGAAGGCCGCCCAGGGCCTGGCGGGCTGCCAGCAGCCCGAGGACTACCACGTTCCGCGCGGCTACACGCTGCAGGAAGAGATCGGCCGCGCATACCGCATCGCCCAGGCGCAGTGGACGGCCTACGGCGCCGACCTCGAGCGCACAGACCTCGACGCCACCGCCCGCGCCCGCGCGTTTGCCGTGGAGTTCCTGCGCGACGCGCTGGGCTATGCAGAGACGCGCGCAACGCCACCGCGCAACGTGGGCGAACGCACCTTCCCCGTCACCCTGCAGGCCGCGCCGAACATACCCGTGGTGGTCGCACCCGCAGCCCTCGACCTCGACGACCCCGACCCCGCGTTCGCCCCCTTAGGCGGCGGCGCGCGCAAGAAGAGCCCGTTCCAGCTTCTGCAGGAGTACCTGAACGCCGAGCCCGAGGCCCGGTGGGGGCTGGCCACCAACGGCCTCAGACTGCGGCTCGCGCGCGACGCCGCCACGCTCACGCGCCCCAGCTTCATCGAATTCGACCTCGAAACGCTGCTCGGGCAGGCGCGCTACCCCGACTTCGCCGCGCTGTGGCGGCTGCTGCACGCAAGCCGCGCCACGCGCCGACCCGAACCGGTCTGGGAGGTTTGGCGCAGCGACGGACAGCGCGAAGGCGCACGCGTGCGCGAGGGGCTGCGCGTCGGCGTGGAGGCCGCGCTCGTCACCCTGGGCGAAGGTTTCCTCAAGCACCCGTCCAACGAGCCGCTGCGCCGCGCGCTGATCGCGGGCGACCTCGATCGCCAGGCCTACTTCGAGGAACTCTTGCGCCTCGTCTACCGCTTCATCTTCCTGTTCGCGGTCGAGGAGCGCGGCCTGCTGCACCCCGCGGACGACTCGCCCGCGGCCGCCGCGGCGCGCCGCATCTACGACCAGGGCTACAGCACGCGCCGCCTGCGCGAGCGCTGCCTGCGCCGCGTGGCGCGCGACGCCTACGACGACCTCTGGCAGGCGCAGCGCATCGTCTTCCGCGCGCTGGCCACCGGCGAGCCGCGGCTGGCGCTGCCGGCGCTGGGCGGCCTGTTCGCGCCCGGCCAGTGCCCGCATCTGGATGCGGCGAGCCTTTCCAACCGCGCGCTGCTGGAAGCGATGCGCAGCCTACGCTGGTCGCACGCCAGCGGCACCCTGGCGCTGGTGGACTACCGCAACATGGGCCCCGAAGAGCTGGGCTCGGTGTACGAGAGCCTGTTGGAACTCGTGCCCGACCCCGACCCCCACGCCCGGACTTTCGGTTTCGTCAACGCCAGCGCCGAGGGCGACACCAAGGGCAACGCGCGCAAGACCACCGGCAGCTACTACACCCCCGACAGCCTGGTGCAGGCGCTGATCAAGAGCGCGTTGGACCCCGTGATCGACGCCCGCCTGAGCGCGGCGGGGCAAATCGCGAATGGCGAGTGGAAGGCGGTCACAAGACCATGCCGGGAGGCGTTTGTCCGTTATGCCTGTACAAAGCTATCAGCATCTCGACGTATGGCAGCGAGCCATGCAGCTGGCCGAGGCGAGCTACGCGCTGACGCGCAGCTTCCCGAGCGAGGAGCGGTTCGGATTGACGGCGCAGATCCGCAGAGCGGCGGTCTCGATACCAGCCAACATTGCGGAGGGTTGGGGGAGGCGTTACCGGCCGGAATTTCTCCAATTCCTGCGCATCGCCAACGGGAGCAGAACGGAACTGGAGACACATCTGCTGTTGGCGGTTCGGATCGGCCTGGTACAGGAAGCGCGGATCGCGCCTTTGATCGAGCTCACGACGATCCTAGGCAAACAGATCGTGACCCTGGAGCGCAGTTTGAGGCGACAGAACGAGAGCTGAAGGCGCTGTGGGATGAGACGCCCTCGACCATTCGCCATTCGCTGTGTGCCACCCAAGCCGTTCTGTCCATCACGGTCGTTGACCCGGCCTGCGGCAGCGGTCACTTCCTGCTCGCCGCGGCGCGCCGGCTCGCTGAGCGGCTGGCCGCGCTGCGCGCCCCCGAGGGGGCCGTGCGCGCGCAGGACTACCGCCACGCGCTGCGCGAGGTCATCACGCATTGCATCCATGGCGTGGACCGCAACCCGATGGCGCTGGAACTCGCCCGCTTCGCGCTCTGGCTCGAAGGCTACGAGGAAGGCCGGCCGCTCGGTTTCCTCGACCATCACCTGGTGTGCGGCGACGCGCTGATCGGCATCACCGACATAGCCCAGCTCGCGCACGGCATCCCGGACGCCGCGTTCAAGCCGCTCTCGGGCGACGACAAGGCCGTGTGCAGGCTGCTGGCGAAGGAGAACAGGGAAGGGCTCAAGGCCTTCGCCGAACGCAAGCGCGATGCCAATCTGCCGCTCGTGCTGGAACGCGACAGCCTGCTCGCCGAGCGCGCCGCGCTCGAAGCCATGCCCGACGACACGCTCGACCAGCAGGCGGCCAAGGACGCCGCCTGGCAGCGCTATGCCGCCCAGGCGAGCGCCAGCCGCCTGCAGCAGGCGGCCGATCTCCTCATTGGCGCCTTTCTCTCACCCAAGGCCGCGCCGCAGGACGCCGAGCGCACGCCCACCAGCCGCAACCTGTATCTGGCGCTGTTCACCGACCAGGCCCCCGAGGAACTTACGCAGGCCCGCCAGGCCGAGCGTCTGGCGCAGGCCACGCAGCGCGCGCGCGAGGCGCGCGTGCTGCACTGGCCGCTCGCCTTCGTGCAGGTGTTCCAGCAAGGCGGCTTCGACTGCGTGCTCGGCAACCCGCCGTGGGAGCGCATCAAGCTGCAGGAGGAGGAGTTCTTCGCCGCCGAAAACCGCCTCGTGGCGCAGGCCAGAAATAAGGCCGAGCGCGCGCAGCGCATCGAGTGGCTGGCGCAGGGCATGCTGGCGCGGCACCTGTACCCGGAGCTCGAACACGCGCCGGACGAAGCGGCCAAGGAGAAGGCGTGCTACGCCCGCTTCATCGCCGCGCGGCGCATCGCCGAGGCGGCGAGCGTGTTCGCGCACCTGAAGGCCGACGAAGGCGGGCGCTACCCGCTCACGGGCGTGGGCGACGTCAACACCTACGCGCTGTTTGCCGAGACCATCGACCAGGTGACGGCCAAGCGCGGGCGCGCCGGGTTCATCGTCCCGACCGGCATCGCCACCGACGACTCGACCAAGGCCTACTTCGCCCACCTCGCCCGGGGCGGCCGGCTCGCAAGCCTGTACGACTTTGAAAACCGCGAAGGCGTCTTTCCCGGTGTTCACCGAAGCTACAAGTTCTGCCTGCTCACCCTCGGCGCGGAGCCGGGCGCGGAGTTCGGCTTCTTCTTCACGCAGACCGCGCAGCTTGCTGACGAGCGCCGCCGCTTCACGCTCTCGGCCGAGGACTTCGCGCGCATCAACCCCAACACGCTCACCTGCCCGGTGTTCCGCTCGCGCAGGGATGCCGAGCTGACGAAGAAGATCTACGCCCGCGTGCCGGTGCTGATCCGCGAGGCGCGCGACGGCGCGCCCGAGGTGAATCCCTGGGGCATTCGCTTCATGGCCATGTTCCACATGTCGAACGACAGCCACCTGTTTGCCGGCGAGCCCGCCGCCGACCGCTTGCCGCTGTTTGAGGCGAAGATGATCCACCAGTACGACCACCGCTGGGCGACGTATCGTTCTGGTTCGGGCGGCGACGGCGGCGCGGAAGGGGCGCAGGACGTACCGCCCGCCGCCAAGCGCGACCCGGCTTACGCGGTGCGGCCGCGCTACTGGGTCGAGGCGCGCGAGGTCTATCTGCGCACGGCGGCGCTGCCCAAGGCGCTGCTTACCGCGCTGCGCACGCGCGACCGGCCCGCCATCGCGCTCGAGCTGGCGCGTCTGCTGTTCGCCCACTGGCTCGCCAGTCGCTACGGCACCGCCACCGAGGCGAGGCAACACCTCTACACCGAGTGGCGCGCGTTCGTCGCGGCGCAACCCTTCGCGCGCCACCTGGTGCCGGCACACCTTGGCCTCGCCGCCGACCATCCGCCGTGCCCGAGGCCGCTCGGGCCGCACGAGCGAACGTCCTGGCACAAGGCCGAGCGTGACGCCGTGGCGGCGCTGCTCGATCTGCCGCGCGCCTTTCCGGTCGCGCCTGAGACGGTCCCGACGCTCGAGGACGAAGACGCGGCCCTCGGTTTTACTGATGCGCTGCTCGAGGCGGCGTCGCCGAAGTGGCTTATGGGCTGGCGTGACATCACCAATGCGACGAACGAGCGAACGGTCATCGCGTCGGTGCTGCCGAGGGCGGGGGTGGGGAACAAGATTCCGCTGCTCTTATTTTCGACTAGCGTCGCTGAGCGGCAGCGCGCCGCCCTTGTCGCAAATTTCGCGGCACTTTGTTTCGACTATGCAGCTCGACAAAAAGTCGGTGGCACGACGCTCAACTTCTTCATCGCAAAGCAGCTCCCGGTTCTGCCGCCGGAGTCGTACACCGACGCTGACCTCGCCTTCATCGTCCCGCGCGTGCTCGAGCTGACCTACACCGCCCACGACCTCAAGCCCTGGGCCGAGGCCCTGGGCCACGCCGGCCCGCCGTTTGCCTTCGACCCCGACCGCCGCGCGGTGCTGCGCGCCGAACTCGACGCCTACTACGCGCGGCTCTACGGCCTCACGCGCGAAGACCTCTGCTACATCCTCGACCCCGCCTCGGTGATGGGCGCGGACTACCCCTCCGAGACCTTCCGCGTGCTCAAGCAGAACGAGGAGCGCGAGTACGGCGAGTACCGCACGCAGCGGCTCGTGCTGGAGGCGTGGGACCGTCTGTTCGAGGACGCCCACTCGCGATCTACTACCGGGAGCTGATCCATGTTGACCGAACTTCGCATCCAAAACTTCAAGGCCTGGAGAGACACCGGCCCGGTGCGCATGGCGCCGCTGACCGTGATCTTCGGCACCAACAGCGCGGGCAAGAGCAGCCTGGGCCACTTGCTGCTCGCGCTCAAGCAGACCGCGCGGCTGACCGACCGCAAGCGCGCCCTGCACCTGGGCGACCTGAAATCGGACATCGACCTGGGCACGTTCGCCGATTGCATACACAACCACGAACTCAATGCCAAGCTCTCGTTCACCCTGGGTTGGAAGCCACCCCAGCCAGTGAAGATTCGCGATCCGCATGCAGAAGTTACCTATTCCGGCGAGAGCCTGCGTCTGCAGGCATCGCTTCGCGCCGACCAGCGCGGTTTGCCCGAGTTGGAGTCGTTTCGCTACGAGGTGCTTGCTAAGAATCAAACGGCGTTGACCATCGATCACGGCCTGGGCCGGGACGGTAAGCCGGCGTTGTCCGTGACCCCGATGCGCCTCGTCATGAAGCAGGGGCGTAAGTGGCCCATCGAAGCGCCGGAGAAGTTCTACCGCTTGTCGGACGTGACGTTGGCGCGCTACCAGAACGCCGACGCACTCGCGCTGCTGCCTCTGGAAATGGAACGGCTGCTGGAGGGGCTGATCTACCTCGGGCCGCTGCGCGAACCACCCCGGCGCACCTACCACTGGGCGGGTGACACCGTGCCTGATGTCGGCGTGCGCGGTGAATACGCGATCGCCGCACTGCTCTCTGCTACGGATGCCAAGCGCGAACTCAACCGAGGCAAAAAGCAGCGGCGTCAACGTTTCGACGGATTCATTGCGGCGTGGCTGAAGGACCTGGGCGTGATCGACAGTTTCGCGGTGCGTCCCATCGCCAAAGGCCGCAAGGAGTACGAGGTGGTGGTGCGCACGCGGTCAGACGCACCGGACGTCAAGCTCACGGACGTGGGCTTCGGCGTCTCGCAAGTGCTGCTCGCCTTGGTGCAGGCCTTTTACGCCCCGCCGCACTCCACGGTGTGGATGGAGCAGTCGGAGATCCACCTGCACCCGCGCGTGCAGGCCGAGTTGGCGGATGCCCTGATCAGCGCAGTGCAGGCACATGAGAATGGTTCGCCCAGAAACGTCCAACTGATCGTGGAGAGCCATTCGGAGCACCTCTTGCTGCGACTGCAACGCCGCGTGGCCGAAGGCAAGGTGAGACCGGAGGAAGTGGCCATCTACTTCGTGCACGATGAACCAGCCGGCGCGGCGATCGAAGAGCTGAAGCTCGACTTCTACGGCGAAATCGAGAACTGGCCCGATGGCTTCTTCGGAGATGATCTGGGCGAGATCACGGCGCGCACGTCCGCGGCAATGCAACGGCGCATCGACGCTGCGGGGCCGGACCATGACTGAGGTCGTCATCGACACCAATGTGCTGCTCACTGCCAGCCAGCGCCATCAAGCCGTCTCGCCCGACTGCATCTGGGCCTGCGTAAACCGTTTGCAGAAGATCCGTAAAGATGAGCGCGTCGTCCTCGACGATGGCTTTCGGATTCTGAGCGAATACATGAACAAGTTGGATGCACGCCACGGCAAGGGCGCAGGGGAGGCGTTTCTGAAGTGGCTGCTGCAAAACCGGGCCAATCCACGGCGGGTTCAACAGGTCACGCTCACCGAGCGCGCAGCGGATGACTATGAGGAGTTTCCCGATCCTGCCTTGGCTGCGGAGTTCGACCCCCCCGATCGCAAGTTCTTGGCCGTCGCCCATTGCCACCCCGGCAAGCCGCCGGTGCTGCAAGCGACCGACAGCAAATGGTTACGCTGGCATGCCCAACTGGAGCAACATGGAGTTCGCGTCGAATTCTTGTGTAGGAAGGATCTGCTGCGGTTCTTCAAAGCCAAATTCCCGGATCAGCCTGTGCCGCCACTTGCATGAGCGAGAGCTTCTTCCGCTTCCCCCACACGCCGCACCTGGCCTGGCTCGGCCCGGGCGCGCCGCGCGACGACAAGGTTCTCGCGCCCGACGAAGCGGCTTCCCTGCTCACGGGCGACGTGGTGGTCGAGGAAAAGCTGGACGGCGCCAACCTCGGCATCTCGCTCGCCGAGGACGGTGCGCTGCGGTTCCAGAACCGGGGCCAGTATCTCCACCCGCCGTTCGCAGGGCAATTCCAGCGCCTGGGTGGATGGATCGCTGCGCATGAAGAGGCGCTGCGCCGCGAGCTTTCACCCGGCCTCATCCTGTTCGGCGAATGGTGCGCCGCCCGGCACTCGGTGGCGTACGACCGCCTGCCTGACTGGCTAATCGTGTTCGACGTCTACGACCGCAGCGAACACAATTTCTTCAGCACTGCGCGCCGCGATGCCTTGGCCCTGTGTCTGGGTCTCGCCGTGGTGCGCACGGTGTCGCGCGGTCGCACCACGCTGGCGGACCTGACCAGGCGCTTGCGTGCCGAGCCGAGCGGTTACCGTTCGGGGCCGATGGAGGGCTTCGTCATCCGCAAGGAGACCTACGACCGGCTGCTCGCCCGCACGAAGCTGGTACACCCGGAGTTCGTGCAAGGCATCGACGAACACTGGCGGCGCCGAAGCATCGAATGGAATCGTCTCGAGCGCGCCAAGGTTGGCGGGTCTGCGGGAGTGGCCCGGGAGTGAACGTCCTCGAACGCGCCTTGGTCGAGAAGGCCGGCCGCGAGCATGGCTGGGAGAACGTGGTCGAGAGCGTCGAGGCCCGTGTTGTGCTCGGCTCGGCGCGTCACCGCGGGCGCGCGACCATCGCGGCCTCGAGCGGCAGCGGCGGTTGGCACCTGTCCTTCCCAGACGGACGGCTCGTTCGCGAGCTCGCCCGCAGCCTGCCCGAGCTCACCGACGGACGCGGCGGGTTCGATGCGCCGGACATCGACGCGCTGGCCGCGCTGCTACGCCGCGCGGCGGGGCTTGCACTCGCGCTGCCCGACCAGGCGGCGCGGACGTTCCGCGAGCGGGCCAGGAAGGAACTGGCTCGACTGGCGGACAAGGGCACGGAGGTCGAGCGGCTCGTGCGCCAGCGCGTGGGGCAGGACGTATTCCGCGAGGCCCTGCTCGACTACTGGGGCAGTGCCTGCGCCGTGACCGGACTGGCCTTGCTCGAGGTGCTGCGCGCCAGCCACGCCAAGCCCTGGGCCGATTGCGCGAGCGACGAAGAGCGGCTGGACGCCTTCAACGGCTTGCTTCTCGTCGCCCACCTCGACGCGATGTTCGATCGCGGCCTGATCACCTTCGATGCCGGCGGCGCCATGGTCATCGCCTCCTGCCTGACGTCGGATCAACGAGCGCTGCTGCATCTGCACGACGGGCCGCTGCGGCTGCGCTGGCTAGCGCCGGAGCACCTGCCGTACCTTGAGTGGCACCGGGAACACGTCTTTCGCGGCTGAGGCCCGCGCATGGAGCGCGCGCAATGCGGTCCATCTGTTCGGGGTCTCTCGACTTCAACAAGGTGAGGTTGGGCTGATTCTCCAGCCGGCTGCGGATGGCCTGCTTGTACAGGCTGCGGTCGACCTGCGCGCGAGTGTCCCGTACTGCCGGCCCCTTGGACGCGTTGAGGATGCGCAACTGGATGCCGACCTCGTCCGTGGCGATGGCCTTATCGTGAAAGTCGCGTAGCCGACTCTCGACGCTCCCCTCCCCCGCGGGGGGAGGGGCAGGGGGAGAGGGAACGGACACGGCGACATTCATGCTCTGGGGTGGCCGTCGCCATGTCCGTTAGCGCCGCCCATGGCATCCACTCCTTGACCCCTACGCCCGAGCAAAGTGCGCAGTCATACGCCATGCCGACATGGCTTCCAAATGTTTCACGTGAAACAAGGGAAGGTCTGCACGACCGTCGCGAGCGGCCGAAGCGCAAGGCGCACGGAGCGCAGCGACCGAGACATAGCTATGACCTGAATCCGTGTTGTTCACGTGGAATGCGAGCTGGGGCTTAAGCCCGACACCCAAACCGTCGGACCAACCGTTAATGGCCTGATGGCAGCCCCTGACGATGAAAGACGTCGTTGACGGCCATGAACGGTCCCTCACCTTAAGCCCCTCACCCCGAGGGGGAGGGGAGCGTCGTGTGTCGGTTGCGCGCGTTTCATCATAAATGAAGGCGGTATCGAGGCCTTCATCCGACGCGAAGTGCTGCCCCACGCGCCCGACGCCTGGTACGTGGAGGACAGCGTCAAGTCCGGTTACGATGTCAGTGTCACCCCCCCCTACTTCTACAAGCCCAAGCCGCTTCGCACGCTGGTGGAGATCCGGGCGGACATCCTGGCGCTGGAGAAGGAGACCGGGGGGGTGTTGGGTAAGATCATTGGAGGAGAAAAGCATGACCCTGCACAACGGCCGGCAGATCATCAAAACGCGGGATGACCCCGCTCCCTTGCGACTTCAGCGGTCTGGCGAACCATCCGATCCCCATAAGCCTTTTCAGATAGCAGAGGATCAGGGCTCCGCGTGCTCTTGGGTGAACGCGGATGAGCCCTTTGGCCCCGAAAAACTTCGGCCTCGCATCGAGCCCTGGTTGACCGCGCTTGTTCAGTCCGAACATCTGGCACTGCTCATCGGCTCCGGACTGACTCACGCCGTCCACTACATCGCGAAAGGCAAAAGCGCCCCTGGCATGGCGGCCGTTCCGTTCTCCGTTTTCAACGAAGAGATTTTCGACGAAGCCAAGCGCTCCGCGAGGGCGGCGGGACGCCAGGACGGGAACATCGAGGACCAGATCCGCGCTGCGAACGAACTCCTCCGGGGCTTGGAGATCATAGCGGCCAACAAGCCGAAGTGCGCTGGTGAGCACCACAAGGTTGCGGCACTGAAAAGAGAGATCCGGAATATCATGGAGAATTTCGCTGGCGCGATCATGGAGGCCGAACGGAACCTCGCCTTAGCGCCCGATGACAAGCGCGAGCAGGCCTTCAACTATCTGATCAGCTTTCTGATGAGCTTCGCCAGCCGCTCGGGTACCCGGGAGCGCCTGCAGCTCTTCACGACCAACTACGACCGCTATATCGAGGCTGCCGCGGA
>Ga0209207_1000674_pt1 | contig 19303 bp, 19 predicted proteins | sample SaghotsprinmetaG_FD_184140 | JGI IMG/M metagenome (GOLD analysis project Ga0209207, IMG submission 184140) | Hot spring microbial communities from South Africa to study Microbial Dark Matter (Phase II) - Sagole hot spring metaG (SPAdes) (version 3) | ecosystem: Environmental > Aquatic > Thermal...
GTAGGCGTCGCCCTGGCGCTGGAAGTACCAGGCCTGGCCCAGGTTGAAGCCCAGCTGCACCAGCAGGATCAGCCCGGCGACGGCGAACAGCGGTTTCCAGTAACCGAGGCCGGTATTACCGACCTCCACCGCGAAATCGCCCTGGGCGAGGTTGAGTGCCGCCGCACGCTGCGCGGCGAGAAAGGCATAGGGGTCGTCCAGCTGGCGATAGTCGTCCAGTGCCAGCGGCGGCTCGGCCACGTTGCCCTGGGCGTGCCAGGGTGCCGGGCAGAGCGTGGCGAGCTGCGGCCAGTCCGCGGCGGCGAAGGCCAGCCGGGTCTCGCCTTCGCCACCGAGCAGGCCGCGCTCGCCGATGAATAGCAACTGTGTCGCCTCGCGCGGCAACAGGTCGGCGTCGACATGGATCGCCACGATCAGCAGCCCCAGTTCGCGCAGCTGCTCCAGCCAGCCGGCCAGCAGCTGGCGGCGGATCGCCACGACGCGCTGGCGGCCATCCGGCAGCGTCTCGCCCACGGCCAGATGCAGCTCGTCGACGTTCTCGGCCAGCAGTTCCTCGGCGGCATAGGCCAGCGCCTGCTGCATCCAGCGCGCCTTGCGGGTCGGCAGACTGATGGCGAAGAAGCTGCAGCCCTCCGTCGGCAGGATCAGGCTGATGGCGCCGGCCGCGCTGCAGTCGCCCAGCGCTTGCCAGCGCCCGGGCTCGTCCTTGGGCAGCCAGTACACGCGGGTCTCGGCGTCGAGCCGGGCCGGGCAATCGGCGGGCAGGAAAAGGCAATCCATGGTTAGGGTCTGCTCCGGTTCGGTGAGGCCAGCCGGGCGGGCTGACCGAGGTTTCGCGCGAGCACGCGGACGCTGCCGTCCTGCTCGCGTTGCAGCAGGCTGACCAGCGCCAGCCGGCGGTCGCCCAGGCGCACTTCGCTGGTGGCCTGGAAGAATTGACTGCCAACCGCCAGCGCAGTGCCCTGCAGCGTGGTTCCGGCCATGGCCGGCTGCGCGAGGAAGGCGGCGCTGTTGCGAAACGGCGCGCTGCGCCGCAGCTCGACCAGCGACTCGGCGGCACCCAGGCTGAGGTTGTCGCTGAGGCTGGAGAGCACCATCGCGCTGGCGGTGTTGACGTTCAGTGGCACGCCACTCGGCAGCGCGGCCACGTAGGGCGCCAGACGCTGGAAATCCTCCTCGCGCATGTCCAGCAGCAGGCGCAGCTCGGAGAGGTCGTGGATCCGGCGTCCGGCGCTGCGATACGGCGGGTCGAGGCTGAGGTAGGCGTTGTCTTCGGCGCCCAGCTCGCCACTGGGCTGCTGGTCGGGGTCGAGCCAGTCGAGCAGGCGCTCCGGATAGGGCGCGCTGATCTGCAGGCGCAGCAGCAGGCGGCGGAACTGCTCGACGGCAGCGGGATTGGGCTGCTGATCGCGCAGCAGGTCGTTGAGGTTGAAGCGTCCGGCCATATCCTCGATGCGCACGAGGATCTCGCCCTGGTCGATCTCGAAAGCCGGCAGCGGCTGCGCCCAGGGTTCGAGCAGATGATCGACCGCCGCGGCCTCGCCACTGGCGCCCGGCTCGCCCGTCGCGCCAGCCCGCAGATCGCGAGCAAGGATGGCCTGCGCCAGCGCCTCGCCGCCCAGCGCGTAATGCCAGGCCTGACGCGCCTGCAACTGATTGCTGGTGGCGCGGATGCTCAGCTGCTGGCGCGCCACCATTGCCGCGCTGACCACGGTGACGATGGCCACCACCAGCAGCACGGTGATCAGCGCCACGCCGCGCTGGCGACTCATTGTGGCAGCTCCCCTTCGAACGGCTCGGGCACACCCTCGGCGCCGGGCAATGCCTGCTGCATCGTCTGCTCGGCGGCATCGGGCAGGCGCAGCAGACGGGTGATGCGGCCGTAGCGGGCGTGATCGACACTCAGCTCCACGGCGACCGGCAGGCGTTCGGCGGCGTTCTCCGGGCTGCCGCGGCCGAAATCGAACGGCGGCCATTCCTCGTGCCACACGGCCTCCTCGTCGAGGTAGCGCAGCTGCATGCCCTGGACGTTGTCCAGCACGCGCTGCACGCGCGGTTCGCTGTCGATGTCGCGGTCCAGCACCACCCAGTAGACGCGCTCGAGGTTGTCGCCGGCCAGTCGCCAGCGCACCCGCTGCAGATTGGCACGGCGCAGGCCGGTGGGGTTGCGCCAGCCGGCGCGGGTCAACTCCAGTACCGGCGCGCCATCGTCACCACCCAGCTGGCCGATCAAGGCACTGCGCTCGTCGCCGAAACCGTCGCGGATCGGCCGCCCGACCACCTGCTGCAGGTCACGTTCGAACGCCCACACCGCCCGGCTCAGCTCACGCAGCTGCAGTTCCTGGGCACGCACCGCCTCGTCGCTCTGCAACACCGCTTCGAGCATGCGATAGGTGCCCAGCCCCAGCAGCGCGAACAGGGCGATGGCGATCAGCAGTTCCAGCAGGGTGAAGCCGGCGTCGGCGCGCATGCGATCGATCATCAGGGCGCGGCTCCCGGCTCGACGCCGATGAAGCCGGTCAGGCTGGTGACCGCGCGCTCGGCCAGCGAGCCGCTGCGAGCGCGCGGTGTCTGCAGCGCGACCCACACGGTGACGCGCAGCAGGCCCGGGTCGGCGCTGGCCTCGACTTCGCTGAGGGTCTGCCACTGGCGGCCGCCGAACTCCAGTTCCCGCGTCTCGCGGCCGATGGCAGGCGGAACCTGTTGCAACTGCAGCTCGCTGATGCGGTTGTCGGCGATCCAGCCGGCCAGGGTCAGTTCTTCCAGCCGCCCGGCATTGCTCAGGCTGCGCCCGGCGGCGGTGAGCACCACGGCCGATACGCTGGCGAAGATTGCCAGCGCCACCAGCACTTCGAGCAAGGTAAAACCGCGGCCGGCCCTGGCCAGAGAGGCTCTCATCGCCGCTCTCCGAGCGGCTCGGCCTCGGGCAGGCGGAAGCCGTCGCTGGCGATCAGCCAGGTGCCACCGCCCGGCTTGCGCTCGGACAGGCGCAGACTGAACGGCGACAGCTCGCCGCTGGACAGTATCAGCAACTGAGGCTCCAGTTGCGGTGCGCGCCGTTCAGTCCGCTCGCCCTCGCGCGACAGCCCTGCACGGTCGTCCTCACGCCGGGTCGGCGCCACCAGTTCAAGCGGCGTGCCGTCCAGTTCCAGATCCAGACGCATCCACGCCGGCACCTTGTGCGTCTTGCGCCGCTCGACCTCCAACCAGCGCATGGCCGTCTCGTCATAGCGCAGCACGCGATACCCCTCGCTGTTGATCAGCAGACCGTACTCGCGGCTGTCGAGCACCGCCTCGTCGCTCATCACGCCGATCAGCGCCGCCAGCCGCCGCGCCTCGTCACGCAGCTCGCGCGAGGTACTGGATCCACCGACGCTGAGCACCGCCACGCTGACCAGAATGCCCAGCAGGACGATCACCACCAGCAGCTCGATCAGCGTGAAGGCGCGGGCGCGCTGCCGCATCGATTACAGGTCCCAGTTCCCGATATCGGCGTTGAGATCGCTGCCGCCGGGCTTGCCGTCGGCACCGAAGGAATACAGGTCGAACTGGCCCTGGGTGCCCGGCGACAGGTACTGGTAGTCGTTGCCCCATGGGTCCTTCGGCAGACGCTTGAGGTAACCGTCGCGGTTCCAGTTCTTCGGCTGCGGGTTGCCGGAAGGCTTCTTCACCAATGCATCCAGCCCCTGCTGGGTGCTCGGGTAGGCGAAATTGTCCAGCTTGTACATGTCCAGCGCGGCGGCGATGGCCTTGATGTCGCCCTTGGCCACGGTGACCTTGGCCTGGTCCGGCCGGCTCATCACCTGCGGCACCACCAGCGCGGCGAGAATGCCGAGGATGACCACCACCACCATGATCTCGATAAGGGTGAAACCGCCCTGGGTGCGGCGCTGCAGTCTTGTTGTCATGGTCGTTAACCCACCAGTTGGTTGAGAGAGAGGATCGGCATCAGGATGGCCAGCACGATGACCAGCACCACCGCCCCCATGAACACCAGCATGAACGGCTCGAACAGGCCGACCAGCAGAGACACCTGGGCGGCCAGGTCGTTCTCCTGATTGCGCGCGGTTCGCGCCAGCATCTGATCCAGTTCACCGGATTTCTCCCCGCTGGCGATCATGTGCAGCATCATCGGCGGGAATTCCCCGGTGGCATCCAGCGCACGGGTCAGGCTGCTGCCCTCGCGCACCTTCTGCGCCGCCTCGACCACCCGCTCGCGGATGCGCAGGTTGGCGATCACCGCAGCGGCGATGGACAGCGCTTCCACCAGCGGCACGCCGCTGCGCGTCAGGATCGCCAGGGTGGAGGCGAAGCGCGCGGTATTGGTCGCCCGGCTCAGCCGACCGATCAGCAGTATCCGCAGGATGAACGCATGCCAGCGCAGGCGCAGCGCCGGGTCGCGCAGGGCCGCACGCATGGCCAGGAACGCGCCGACAAGGCCGAGCACGATCAGCCAGCCCCAGTTCTTCACCACGTCGCTGGTGGCGATCAGCCCGCGGGTCAGCGCCGGCAGTTCCTGCCCGGTGTTGACGAATACCTTGACCACGTCCGGCACCACGTAGCCGAGCAGCAGCACGACGATGGCCAGCGAGGCGACCATCAGGATCACCGGATAGAGCAGCGCCAGCTGGATCTTCTGCCGCGATTGCTGACGCTGGTCGGTGTAGTCGGCCAGCTGGTCGAGCACCAGCCCGAGATGGCCGGCGTGCTCCCCGGCCGCCACGGTGGCGCGGTAAAGCTCGGGAAAGGCCGACGGATATTCGCGCAGTGCCGCGGCCAGGCTGTGGCCTTCCATCACCCGCGCGCGCACCGCCAGCAGCATCGACTTGATCTTCGCCGAGGTGGACTGCGCGGCCGCCGCGCGCAGGGCTTCCTCGATGGGCAGCGCAGCCTGCACCAGCGTCGCCAGCTGCCGGGTGACCAATGCCAGATCACGCGCCGACAGGCCGCGGCCGAAACTGAAGCCGCCACGGCTGACGTCTTCCTTGGACTTGGCCTGCTTCACCTCCAGCGGCGCCCACTGCTTCTCGCGCAGCAACTGCCGCGCCTGACGCGGGCTGTCGGCCTCGATCAGGCCCTTCTGCTCACGGCCACGGGGGTCGAGGGCGAGGTATTCGAAGGCAGCCATCAGGCGGTCTCCAACAGCGGCGATCCGCGGTCGAGAGCGCCTCTACACAGATACCGCACAGCCGAGGGAGCGGCCGCGAATGGCGCCACCATGCGACGTCGGTCAGGCTGCGGATGCCTCTGCAGGCGCGTCGGAATCAACCTCATCCCCTCACTCCTCACGCGTCACCCTCAGCACTTCCTCGATGGTGGTCACCCCCTCGCGCACCTTGCGCAGCCCGTCCTCGCGGATGCTCGGGCCTAGCTCACGGGCATGGCGCAGCATGTCCTGCTCGCTTGCGCGGGTGTGCACCATGGTGCGCAGGGTGTCGTCGAACAGCACCAGCTCATAGATGCCGGTACGCCCGCGGTAGCCGAGGCCACGGCATTGCTCGCAGCCTTCGGCGTGGTACAGCGTCGGCGCCTCGGCCGGACTGACGCCGAGCAGCTCGCACTCGGCGGCATCGGCGTTGTAGGCGCGTTTGCAGTCATTACACAGCACCCGCACGAGGCGCTGGGCCAGCACGCCGAGCAGCGACGAGGAGATCAGAAACGGCTCGACGCCCATGTCCACCAGGCGCGTGACGGCGCCAATGGCGCTGTTGGTGTGCAGCGTGGAGAGCACCAGGTGACCGGTGAGCGAGGCCTGCACGGCCATGTCGGCGGTTTCCTGGTCGCGGATCTCGCCGACCATCACCACGTCCGGGTCCTGACGCAGGATGGCGCGCAGGCCGCGGGCGAAGGTCATGTCGACCTTGGTGTTGACCTGGGTCTGGCCGATGCCTTCGAGGTGGTACTCGATGGGATCCTCGACGGTGAGGATGTTGCGCGTACGGTCGTTGAGGGTCGTCAGCGCGGCATAGAGCGTGGTGGTCTTGCCTGAACCGGTTGGGCCGGTGACCAGGATGATGCCGTGGGGCTTCTTCACCGCCTGCTCCAGCTGGCGGCGGTCCTGCTCGTTCATCCCCAGGTGGCGCAGGGTCAGACGTCCGGCCTGCTTGTCCAGCAGACGCAGTACCACCCGCTCGCCGTTGGCCGAGGGCAGCGTGGAAACGCGGATGTCCACCTCGCGACCGCCGACCCGCAGCGAGATACGTCCGTCCTGCGGGATGCGCTTCTCGGCGATGTCCAGCTTGGCCATGACCTTGATCCGCGAGACCAGCAGCGCCGCCAGCTCGCGCTTGGGCTGCACCACTTCGCGGAGGATGCCGTCGACGCGAAAGCGGATCACCAGCCGCTTTTCGAAGGTTTCGATATGGATATCCGAGGCGTTCTCGGCAATTGCCTCGCCGAGGATCGCGTTGATCAGACGAATGATCGGCGCGTCGTCCTCCTGCTCCAGCAGGTCCTCGGTTTCCTGGATCTGGTCGGCCAGACTGGCCAGGTCCAGGTCGTTGCCCAGCCCCTCGACCATCAGCATCGCCGCCGACGAATCATGCTGGTACGCCGCACCGAGCGCCTGGTCGAAATCCGCCTGGGCCAGCCACTGCATGGGCAGGCGCATGCCGACCACCCGCTGCGCCTCCTGCACCGCCGTCAGTGCGGCGCCCTCGCGCAGGCCGAGGCGCAGCTCGCCGCCGCGCTCGAGCAGCAGCACGCCGTGGCGACGAGCGAAGGCGAACGGCAGGCGGCGTTGCGCGGGCTGCTCGAGCAGCGTGGTCACGTCGTTTACATCGAGTTCGGGCATCGTGCAGCTCCACCGGCGATACGCAACGACCCGACGTCGCCGCGCTCGAAACACTCCAATCGGGTCCAACCAGCCTAGTTGGACTACAAGGATTGGATGACATTTCAACGTGCGTGCGTTTTTCCTGATTAGCCGACTTAACCCGGCACCAAGGTCGCAGACGCCCGGCACCGCTGACGAATACCACGTCAATGGCGCGTCATTCATGATGCGGCCGCTTCGTCTGCCTGACAGAGGCTGACCAAGGCTGCGCAGAGCCAAACAGGACGCAATCTGCAGCGAAGCGCGGAAAACAGGCAGTCATCCTGCGACCGATGCGTCAAATACAATCGTTTGATTGAAACAGTTGTTTGATTTTTTCAGGACTTGCAGAATGCCGCGCCGGGCAGTTCGTTTTCGAGCCGTCCGGCCTGCTCCATCCGTTCCAACCCCGTCCGCCAGAGCAGCGGGCGGGTGAAAAGCACGTCGGTGCGCGGTCCGCCGCAGCACCGGTCATGATCACGCAGGAGAACAACAACAATGCACATCGGTGTTCCTCTCGAAACCCACTCCGGGGAGACGCGCGTCGCCGCGACCCCGGAAACCGTCAAGAAACTGATCGGCCAAGGGCACCGGGTGACGCTGCAAAGCGGCGCCGGGTTGCTTTCCAGCGTGCCGGACAGCGCCTATGAAGCGGTCGGCGCGACCATCGGCGATGCGGCCGCGGCACTTGCCGCCGAGCTGGTGCTGAAGGTCAATGCGCCGGACGAGGCCGAACTGGCGCAGATGCAGTCCGGCAGCGTGCTGCTGGGCATGCTCAACCCGTTCGACAATGACTGCATCGCGCGCATGGCTGCCCGCGGTATCACCGCCTTCGCCCTGGAGGCCGCGCCGCGTACGTCCCGTGCACAGAGCCTGGACGTGCTCTCGTCGCAGGCCAACATCGCCGGCTACAAGGCGGTGCTGGTCGGTGCCCATCACTACCCGCGCTTCATGCCGATGCTGATGACCGCCGCCGGTACGGTGAAGGCTGCGCGCGTGCTGATCCTCGGCGCCGGCGTCGCCGGGCTGCAGGCCATCGCCACGGCCAAGCGCCTGGGTGCGGTGGTCGAGGCTTCGGACGTGCGCCCGGCGGTGAAGGAGCAGATCGAATCGCTCGGCGCCAAGTTCGTCGACGTGCCGCTGGAGACCGACGAGGAGCGTGAATGCGCCGAAGGCGTCGGTGGCTATGCGCGGCCGATGCCGGCCTCGTGGATGGCGCGTCAGGCGCAGGCGGTGCACGAGCGCGCGCTGCAGTCGGACATCGTCATCACCACCGCGCTGATCCCGGGCCGCAAGGCGCCGACACTGCTGCAGGAAGCCACCGTCGAGCAGATGAAGCCCGGCTCGGTGATCGTCGACCTGGCGGCCGGGCACGGCGGCAACTGCCCGCTGACCGAGATTGACCAGGTGGTGGTGCGCCACGGCGTGACCATCGTCGGCCACGCTAACCTGGCGACGCTGGTGCCGGCCGACGCCTCGGCGCTGTACGCCCGCAACCTGCTGGATTTCCTCAAGCTGGTCATCGACAAGGACGGCCAGTTCCAGCTCAACCTCGAAGACGACATTGTCGCCGCGTGCCTGATGTGCCGCGACGGCCAGGTCGTGCGGACCAACGGTTAAGGGAGACGCGAACATGGATCTGATTTCGGACGGCATCTACAACCTGATCATCTTCGTGCTGGCGATCTACGTCGGCTACCACGTGGTCTGGAACGTCACCCCGGCCCTGCACACGCCGCTGATGGCGGTCACCAACGCGATCTCGGCAATCGTCATCGTCGGCGCCATGCTGGCCGCCGCGCTCACCGTTACCCCGCTGGGCAAGGCCATGGGCACGCTCGCCGTGGCGCTGGCCGCGGTCAACGTGTTCGGGGGCTTCCTGGTCACCCGTCGCATGCTGGAAATGTTCAAGAAGAAGGACCGCAGCGCGGCCAAGGCGGAGGGCAAGTAAGCCATGAGCATGAACCTGATCACCCTGCTCTATCTGGTCGCCTCGGTGTGCTTCATCCAGGCGCTGAAGGGCCTCTCCCACCCCACCACCTCACGCCGCGGCAACCTGTTCGGCATGATCGGCATGGGCATCGCGGTGCTCACCACCGTGGGCCTGATCTTCAAGCTCGGCAGCGAGCTGGCCACCGCCGGCATCGGCTATGTGATCGTCGGTCTGCTGATCGGCGGCAGCGTCGGCACCGTCATGGCCAAGCGCGTCGAGATGACCAAGATGCCCGAGCTGGTCGCCTTCATGCACAGCATGATCGGCCTGGCCGCGGTGTTCATCGCGATTGCCGCGGTGGTCGAACCGCAGTCGCTGGGCATCGTCGAGCACATGGGCTACGCCATTCCGGTGGGCAACCGCCTGGAGCTGTTCCTCGGTGCGGCCATCGGCGCCATCACCTTCTCCGGTTCGGTGATCGCCTTCGGCAAGCTGTCCGGCAAGTACAAGTTCCGCCTGTTCCAGGGCGCTCCGGTGGTGTTCAAGGGCCAGCACATGGTCAACCTGGCCGTGGGCCTGGCGATCGTCGGCCTGGGCCTGGTCTACACCTTCACCGGCAACCTCGGCGCCTTCGCCATCCTGGTGGCGCTGGCCTTCGTCATCGGCGTGCTGATCATCATCCCCATCGGCGGTGCGGACATGCCGGTGGTGGTGTCGATGCTCAACTCGTATTCGGGCTGGGCGGCCGCCGGTATCGGCTTCTCGCTGAACAACTCGATGCTGATCATCGCCGGCTCGCTGGTAGGCTCGAGCGGCGCGATCCTCTCGTACATCATGTGCAAGGCGATGAACCGCTCGTTCTTCAATGTCATCCTCGGCGGATTTGGCGCCGACGCGGATGCCGGCGGCCCGGCGGGCGCACAGCTGGAGCGCAACGTGAAGTCCGGTTCGGCCGACGACGCCGCCTTCCTGCTGACCAACGCCGACACCGTGATCATCGTGCCCGGCTACGGCCTGGCGGTGGCCCGCGCACAGCACGCGCTGATGGAACTGGCGGAGAAGCTGACGCACATGGGCGTGACCGTGAAGTACGCGATTCACCCGGTCGCCGGCCGCATGCCGGGGCACATGAACGTGCTGCTGGCCGAAGCCGAAGTGCCTTATGAGCAGGTGTTCGAAATGGAGGACATCAACTCCGAGTTCGGCCAGGCCGACGTGGTGCTGGTGCTCGGCGCCAACGACGTGGTCAACCCGGCGGCCAAGACCGATCCGAAGTCGCCGATCGCCGGCATGCCGATCCTCGAGGCGTACAAGGCCAAGACGGTCATCGTCAACAAGCGCTCCATGGCCAGCGGCTACGCCGGCCTGGACAACGAGCTGTTCTACATGGACAAGACCATGATGGTCTTCGGCGACGCCAAGAAGGTCGTCGAGGACATGGTCAAGGCCGTGGACTGATCGCCTCGTACTGAAACGAAAAACCCCTCCCGGCCATGCCGCGAGGGGTTTTTCTTTGCCTGTCGAAGGTCAGACGCTGAAGCCGAACACCTCACCCAGGTGCCGGCGATAGCGCTCGACATCCGCCTCGACCTGCGGCCGCTTCATCACGTCGACACAGAGGAAGGTCGGCAGGCCCTGCATGCCGAGAAACTCGTTGGCCTTGTGAAACGGCAGGTAGACGGCATCCACGCCCTTGCCGGCGAAGAAATCGCTGGGGTCGTCGAAGGCCTGCTGCGGCGCATTCCAGGTGGCGGAGATCATGTAGCGTTTGCCCTGCAGCAGACCGCCGCTGCCGTACTTCTGCGAGGCGTCGGAGCGGGTGCGGCCGTCGTTGGCGTAAAGACTGCCGTGGCCGGCGGTGAACACCTCGTCCAGGTATTTCTTCACCGTCCAGGGTGCGCCCATCCACCAGCCGGGCATCTGATAGATCAGCGCGTCGGCCCAGAGGATCTTTTCGACCTCCTGCTGCACGTCGTAACCGGCATCGATCTCGGTGGTGCGCACCTCGAAGCCCTCAGTCATGAGGGTTTCGATGGCTGCCTGGTGCAGCGTTGCGTTGTACTGGCCGGCGGAATGGGCGAAGGCCTTGCCGCCGTTGAGTAGCAGAATCTTCTTCATGGGAACGCCTCAGCAACAGAATGGCGCGCAGCTTAGCCACGCCTGTGCACCGCACCCAGCCCCTGACAGGCAAATCATCTTTGCCCACCAGTCACGAATCTGTCACTGATTGGCTTCGGATTCAGCCGGCTTTTGCGACCGTTGCTGTCTCCGGTCGCGATGCATAGCGCTGCGCCAGTAGCGCGCAGACCATCAGCTGGATCTGGTGGAACAGCATCAACGGCAGGATCAGCGTGCCCAGCGCGCCGCCAGCGAACAGCACCTGCGCCATGGGGATGCCGGTGGCGAGGCTCTTCTTCGAGCCGGCGAAGAGGATGGTGATGCGGTCTTCCAAGTCGAAGCCCAGCCAGCGGGCGATCAACCAGGTGCTGAGCAACGCCAGCGCCAGCAGCAGACAGCAGGCCAGCACCAGGCCCAGCAGCTGCGGCAGCGGCACCTGCTGCCAGATGCCCTCGACCACCGCATGGCTGAAGGCGGTATAGACCACCAGCAGGATGGAACTCTGATCGACATTCTTCAGCCAGCCCTTGTTGCGCGCCACCCAGTCACCAATCCAGCGCCGCGCGATCTGCCCGGCTATGAACGGCAGCAGCAGCTGCACGACGATCTTGCCGATGGCATCCAGCGTCGAGCCGCCTTCGCCCTGGGCGCCCATCAGCAGCAGCACCAGCAGCGGCGTGAGAAAGATGCCGATCAGGCTCGAGGCCGCCGCGCTGCATACCGCCGCCGGGATATTGCCGCGCGCCAGCGATGTGAAGGCGATGGCCGACTGCACCGTGGCCGGCAGCGCGCATAAGTAGAGCATGCCCAGGTAGAGCTCGGCGCCGATCATCGGCGTCAGCAGCGGGCGCAGCGCCAGGCCGAGCAGCGGGAACAGCACGAACGTGCAGCTGAACACCAAAAGATGCAGGCGCCAGTGCCCCATGCCGGCGAGAATCGCGCTGCCCGACAGCTTGGCGCCATGCATGAAGAACAGCAGGCCAATGGCCAGATTGGTGATCCACTCGAACACCACCACGCCCTGCCCGCGCGCCGGCAGCAGCGTGGCGATGGCCACTGCGCCGAGCAGCGCGAGGGTGAAATTGTCCGGTAGCAGGCGGGGTCTGGCCATGGGTGCTCCTGATGCGTGTGGCTTGCAGCGAATGGCTCTGGAGTCTACTGTCGGCTTGAACATCCGACTAACGCCATTAGCCAGACAAATGTCGAGAAAAGGACAGGCCAGCCTCGCCCAGCGCAGCATCCCGGTCATGGATGCGCTGCCGCGACCGCTGTTCGCACGCAGTGAATCCCTCGCCGAACGGACCACCACACCGCGCCACAGCCATCCCTGGGCACAGCTGTCCTACGCCATCAGCGGCGTGCTGCGCGTGCATACCGAGCGCGGGCGTTTTCTCGCCCCGCCGCAGCGCGCCATCCTGATTCCGCCGGGCCTGCTGCATGAGGTAATCAGTTCGCCGCAGACCGAGATGCGCAGCCTGTACATCGACCAGCGCGCCATGCCCTGGGCGCCTGCGCATTGCCAGGTGCTGGCGGTGAGTCCGTTGCTGCGCGAACTGATCCGAGCATTCGGCACGTTGCCGGTGGACTACGACGAACAGGGCGCAGACGGCCGTCTGGCCGCGGTCATCCTCGACCAGCTACGCGCCGCCCCGGAGCTCGGCTACTCGCTGCCCTGGCCCGACGATGTACGCCTGCGCGGCATCTGCGAGGCACTGTATGAACAGCCGGACCTGTCCTTCAGCCTGGCGCAGTGGAGCGAGCAACTGCACATATCCGAGAAGACCCTGACCCGCCAGTTCCAGCGCGACACCGGCCTCAGCTTCCGCGCCTGGCGCCAGCGTTTGCGCCTGCTCAGCGCGCTGCCGTTGCTGGAGCGGGGCCAACCGGTGACCGACGTCGCTCTGGCCTGCGGCTACGACTCCACTTCGGCGTTCATCGCCGCATTCGGCCAGCAGTTCGGCACTACGCCGGGTGCGCTAGCAAGGTCGCCGCGCCCGTAAGCGAACAGTTGCTCGTCGCACGAGCAGTACAGTTACGCCCACAATAAAACTGCACCGGCACAATTGACACCCCCTGTGGCTGTAACAGCCGCTGGCCGCGCGCGATCCTGTCTGCCCATAACCCGCACCCGGCTTGCCGGGAAGGAACGCGCTCATGGACCGCTCGCTGACCCGTCCATATCAGGCCACCCTCCATAGCCGCAGCTGGCAGCAACTGTTGCGGCTGTTGCAGCGCTGGCAACGCAACTACCGTACCCGCCAGCAACTGGCGCAGCTCGATGACCGCCAGCTCGCCGATGTCGGCATCAGTCACAGCGAGCGCGCCGCCGAACTGGACAAGCCGTTCTGGCGCTGAAGCGGTGCGCGCTCTAGAGTCTGTCGCCTAGGCTGACCGGCACGGCCCTGGCGGCGGAACGCAACGCCCATGGCACGGTCTAGAGCCTCATTACTGGAGATCTGCCATGTCCCGAATCCTGCTTCCCTTCCTCGCCGCCGGCCTGCTGCTGAGTGGCGCTGCTTCGGCGGCCAGCTTCACCGCCACCACCGACGTGGTGGTCGGAGGCCTGATCAATACCGTCGATGCCACCTCGGACCTCACTTCATCCCTGCGTGACGACAAGCTGGTGCTCGACGCCCGCGACGACGCCGCACGCTTTGTCGCCAGCCGTGGCGATCTGCGCGGCGCCCATCTCGAGGCGGCGCTGCAGCACATTCGCAGCCAGCAGCCGCAATTGCAGGCCAGCGATCTGCAGCTGGCCGAGGCGATACTCGCCCTTTGACGAGCCCGGCAGCGGACGCTGCCGAAACCTGCGGATGTAACCGGGCACTGGCTCTGGAGCAGGCGTTTCGCTAGCCTTGGCGCCGTTTTTCCCGGCTACAGGTTGCCCATGCGTTCGTTTTCCATCGCCCTTCTGCTGTTCGGCTGCAGCGCCGGCTCCGCCATGGCGTTCGATGTCACCACCGCCGCCGTCGTGCGTACCAGCTACGTCAGCAGCCAGCTCACCAGCGCTCCCTTCGACAACAAGCTGATCGCCGAGGCCCGTGAAGATGCGGCGGGCTTCGTAGCCAGCGAGGGGCAGCTCGTTGCGGCACGCCTGCAGGCCGCCCTGTCGCGTCTGCGCCAGGAACATCCGGAGCTTGCCGCCAGCGACCTGGAACTGGCCGAAGCCATCCTCGTCCAATAACCGCACCGCCTGCCGGTGCCCAGACCCGTGAGAGATTCATCGATGAACAAGCTATTGCTCGCCGCCCCGCTGGCGCTGGCCGTCGCCGCGGGCACAGCCCAGGCGCAGACCCTCGTGGCCACCAGCAACATCGTCGTGCGTGCCCTGGACCGCAGCATCAACTTCACGTCCGACGTGACCAGCCGCATCAGTGACATGAAGGTCGTCGTCGAGGCCCGCGAAGACGCCGCCAGCTTCGTCGCCAGCGCCGGCGAGATCCGCGGTGCCCATCTGGAAGCGGCGATCGGCACCCTGCGCAGCGAGTTCCCCGCGGCGCGCAACGCCAGCGATCTGCAACTGGCCGAAGCCATCCTCGCGCTGTGACCCGCCTCGGCGCCTGGCTGCTGGCGAGCGGCCTGAGCCTGGCCAGCATCGCGGCTCATGCCGAGCTGCGCCTGGTTCTCGACTCACGCACGCTGGACGCCGAGCAACGCGCCGCCAGCCAGGCGCTGCTGGACGAAGCCATGGCCGCACTGCCCCCGCGCCTGGTGCAGAGCCTCGATCGCGAGGTGCGCGTGCAATGGCGCGACAACCTGCCGGAACAGGCCTATGGCCGCGCCGGCGGCAAGCGCCTGGAACTCAACCGCCGCTTGCTGCCGGCGCTCACCGACGGCAGCGCTGCCGAGGAAAAGACCAATCGTCCCCACGGCACGGTACGCCGCGAGCTGCTCGCCACCGTCATTCATGAAGTGGCGCATCTGTACGATCGCGCGCGCCTGTGGTCGCCGGATCAACACCTGCTGCAGGGCCATTGCCGTCAGCGCGCCAGCAATCTCGGGCAGATCGGCCTGCCGGACGACTGCCGCGGGCAGACCGACCGCCGCTTCACCCTCAGCGATGACCCGCGCCTGCTCGACCTGGCCGGCTGGCCGCAACGGGTCGGCAAGCGCGGCCTGCGCGAACAGGACAACGCGCAGCTGGCGCGCAGTCCCGACCCGTACGAGCTGACCAGCCCGCTGGAGTTCGTCGCGGTGAACCTCGAGTACTTCCTGCTCGACCCCAGCTACGCCTGCCGCCGCCCATCCCTGCACCGCTATTTCAGCGAGCACTTCGGCTGGGCACCGGAGCCTGCGGACTGCACGCCGGGCTACCCCTTCCTCAACGCCGGTCGCGAGTTCGGCCGCACGCCCCTGCTGAGCCTTGACCCTGCGCGTGTCTACGAGGTCGACTACCTGTTCGCCGAAGCCAACGACGCCTGGGTAAGCCGCTGGGGCCATAGCATGCTGCGCCTGGTCATCTGCGCGCCCGGCCGCGAGCCCGGCCCCGCTTGTCGACTGGATCTGGACCACCATCTGGTGTTGTCCTTCCGCGCCTTCGTCGATGACGTTCAGCTCTCCAGCTGGGACGGCCTCACCGGCGTCTACCCCTCGCGGCTGTTCATTCTGCCGCTGGGCCAGGTGATCGACGAATACACCAAGGTGGAGCTGCGCGGGCTGGCCTCGGTGCCCTTGAGACTGCACCCCGAAGAGATTCGCCAGCTGGTCGAGCGCAGCGCCGAACTGCACTGGAGCTACGACGGCGACTACTACTTCCTGTCCAACAACTGCGCGGTGGAAACCCTGAAACTGCTGCGCAGCGGCACGGCACGCAGTGATCTGGTCGCACTGGACAGCATCATGCCCAACGGACTGCTGGAAGTGCTGATCTACCGCGGCCTGGCCGACGCCAGCGTGCTCGACGACGCCAGCGAGGCGCTGCGTCTGGGCTACCGCTTCGACTCCTACCGCGACCGCTACCAGGCCATGTTCGCCGTGCTCAAGGAACGCCTGGGCCTACCCCAGCACAGTGTCGAGCAGTGGCTCGAGCTCGACGCTGCCGAACGCCAGCCATGGATCGACCGCGCGGACCTGCGTGCCGCCGCCGCCCTGCTGCTGGTCGAACAGGCCGCCCTGCGCCGCCAGCTGCTCCTGGCCCAGGACGAGTTGAAGAACCGCTACCTCGGCGGCCGCGGCCGCGACGCCAGCCTGAACAAGGCTGACGGCGCGCTGCAGGAAATCCTCGCCAGCAGCGGCTATCTCAGCCGCCCGGCCGAACTGCTCGACGGCGACGGCTACGGCCTGCCCCAAACCCGCGAATGGACCCGCCTGGAACGCGAAAGCGAACAACGCCAACTGCGCCTGAATCAGCTAACCGAAGAGCTGGACCAGGAAGTCCGGGTGCTGCTGGGCGATGAGCGACACGAGGAACTCGAAGCGATCGAAGTGAACCTGGCCCAGATCGGTGAGCGACTGCGCGGGTTGCATAAGGCTGGGGGTGGGTTGGAGTTGCCGTGAGAAGTGACTCTGCGATGGTAATACGATTAGCCAAGGTCGTTCTCGCACCCAGGGAGTGATTGAGTGCTTCGTGAAGAAAGCAAAAGCACTGTTTTATTCTGAATCTAGAATTGCAGCACTGAGACGCTCTCTTCTTTTAGGGGGGAGCTCTTTTTTAGCCGTTCTCGGATGAGAGTGACGTGTTTCTCGAAGTTGCGTTTGTCCGAGAAAATATAGACCGGCGAATCCACATATTCATTTGAGTGCGGGCTGAGCCAAAGCGCCTCAAGGCAAATTATCTTCTCAGGTCAGTCCAAAGTTATATCTTTAAACTCGTCCCATTGATACTCATACGTGTGGTAGCTTGTGTGTAACTCTTGGAATTGCTTTGAGTTAGCTAAGCCTAGAGCAAGCCCATGCCACCAGGCCCGACGAGCGCTACCCAAAGGCCGATGGCCAAGTGCGACTATAAATAGGTGCTTTGTAAAAATGGGGCCATATCGATATTGGATCCTATTGATTTTAAAACTGTAAGACCTCTATTTTTTCGCGAGTGTGAGGGGTGCCTGTATTTTTTGAAAGTATGATTTCAGCAATGGGGTCAAAATTTTTTTCGTGACAGAAAACATATGTCCACCATGGTAGTTTCTTGTTGATGTTCTCGTTAAGCCACTCGTATTCCAGGCTGATCAGGTGACGTGATTTGTCTATGTAGATATGTTTTATTTCAACCCAGGCAAATACATTGTGTCTGTAAAGGGTGTGCATTTCTTGGAAATGCTTTGAATTAGCTAGACCTAGATAAAGCAAGCCCATGCCACCAGGCCCGACGAGCGCTACCCAAAAGGTCGATGGGTCAAGTGCAACAACGAATATCACGGCGATAGCGGCGATAGCGGCGATAACTGTCAGCCATTTCAAAGCGACCATCCAGCCTTTACTTGGCGCTTTCCACTCGCAGACTTCTATGCCTGTTTCGGTCAGGCGATAAGCAAATTTTGTTTTTTGATGAGTTGTGCCATATAGAGCCAAAAAGAAAACAGAAAGAAATATTGCGCTCCAGGACAGTTTTTCAATCAAAGGAGAGTTATCATTCTTGAAAAACATCAAATAGCAGGCGCCTAAGGCCATGCTCATCATGAACCAAAACATGCCATTGGCAACTGTTGTGTTATAAGGCCTTGCCTTGATTTCCCATTCCAAACATGCGTTTTGATTGGCGCACTTCCAGTTGTGGTGGTCTGGAAGTTTGATGGGCTGGTTCCAAGGAAGAGCCTGGATAAATCTGTTCAAGATACTGCTCATAAGCAATCATTCACTCGTATGTGGTACCTGCAAGGAGAGCAAGCGGGTGCTTTGTGAAGAGAGCACCATATCGCTATTGGGCTCCTTGCTGAACGCATCGCTTTTCAGATCCGCCTCGGAAGACGAGATGCCTATATCCACGCGGAATATGTAGCCCTGGCCGTTGGCGTTTTCCAGAATCTGCTCCGGGTAGCGAACTTCCAGCTCCAGCACGGGGGGGCGCTGGTAAGCAATCCAGGTTTGCCAGAGGCGGTACTGTGTGCCCTCAAGGTAGAGGGTGTCACCAGGCAGTGGCCCGTTGGGGCGCTGTGCGGGGGGCTGACCAAATTGTTCGATGGGCGCCCAGTGGCCTTCGAGGAACTGGTCATAGAACTTGTCTGCCATGCCTTGCATCAGGCTGTCGGAGAACCAGCCGCTGTCTACCATGGCCGGTTGCAGTTTTACTGCTGTTCCCTCCAGCTTGGAAGGTAGCAATAGCTGTAGCCAGAACCCGGTATAGATACGCGGGCCGCGCCCGTAGTAAGGCAAGGTGGAGGCGCGAGCCGCCAGGCTGGGGCGCAGGCTGATTTCCATCAGTGTGCGCAGTTCCTTCTTGTGATCTTCGTCACTGTGCGTCCACTCAGGAGATTTGCCCCAACTGCTGCGATACAGCCAGAGCCGCAGACCTTCACGTTTGTATTGGTTGGCGACCATGCTGGCGATCAGGTAGATCACGCCAAGTAACGCGATGATGATGGTCACCGGATTGGACATGACCCAGGCAAAACCGAACCAAAAACCCAACGCACTGCCAACGAGCTGGACGCCTGCGACAGCTGACATAAGACCTAGAGTGACCTGCTTCGTACGCAGTGCGTAGGTTTCTCCAGCACTTGTGGCCTTATCGATATCTTTGGAAACCTGCCAAGCTTCTACCCCCGCAGCGATAGCGCCGAATGCGGCCATCCCCATGGTGCGTAAAACCAACTGCCGAGCCAGCAATGAGGCTTCAACTTCGCCCGTTTTAAGCCAAGCCCTTACACCTGCCTTTGCAAGTTGAGTGGTATTCCGGCCAATTGTTTTTTCAAGCTTGGCCCACTTGTTCCACGCCGGCACTGTCCAGAGCGCCATCAGTGCGTTGGCGGTATAGGCGGCATTGGCGCCGACCGTGCGCAGCTCATCCTCACTGAAAATTCCGTCATTGCGTGCCTTATCCAGGCTATTGATGAAATTCCAGATATTCAGCCCTGCGACCAGTACAGGCAAGCTGCCGCCGAGCTCTTGGTTTATCCACTGACGGCTGCGGGCTGCATAGCCTGCCGAATTTTTTGCTTTGAGCTGCAACTGATCGAGCAGTTCTGATTGGCCCAGGGTCGCGAGCCACATGTTCACTTGGCGGGTTTGTAACTTGGTTATCTTGGATTCGGTGACGACACTACCGATTACATCGTTAGGCCTTTGCAGGTTCAGTGTCTCGCGCTTTTGTTCCAGCCCGAGCAACTGTATGCGCGCCGAGCGTTTGTCGGGGCCTTTACCTGATAAAGAGAGGGTGCGTTGCAGGCCCTTGATGTTCTTCTCGAGCTGGGCAACCTGCATTTGCCATTGTCGGTTCTTCTTCGCGAACTCGGGATCAAGAATTAAACGGGTTTGCGCGGAGATTTCCGTAGAGACCAAAACCT
>Ga0209207_1000676_pt1 | contig 19297 bp, 15 predicted proteins | sample SaghotsprinmetaG_FD_184140 | JGI IMG/M metagenome (GOLD analysis project Ga0209207, IMG submission 184140) | Hot spring microbial communities from South Africa to study Microbial Dark Matter (Phase II) - Sagole hot spring metaG (SPAdes) (version 3) | ecosystem: Environmental > Aquatic > Thermal...
CGGCAACCCTGCTCTACGAAGGCTTCATCGAGCAGACCCTTCGCGAAATCCTGCAGCAGGGCCGACAGAGCGGCGACTTCGAGCGCAAGACGCCGCTGGACGAAACCACTCGTGCGATCCACCTGATCATGCGCCCCTATTTCAACCCACTGCTGCTCCAGTACGGGCTCGACACCACCGATGAAGCGCCGGCGCTGCTGTCCAGCCTGGTGTTGCGCAGCCTGTCACCCTGACTGGTGACTATTGACTAAATTAGTCACAAGAATCAAAGTGAGGCTCCCTATGACTTCGCAACGGGTTCCTCATGCGCCGGCGCAACCTCTTTTTGTCCACTCTGGTCGGCGTGATGCCGTTCGTGCTGGTCGCCTGTAGCGACCAGACGCCCCCCGATCCCCGCACTGATGCGCCACTGGTTCGCATCACCACCATCCAGTCGGCAACCGCTACATCGCGCGCCTTCACCGGCATCGTCGCGGCCAGGGTACAGAGCGACCTGGGTTTCCGCGTGTCCGGCAAGGTGTTGCAGCGCCTGGTCGATACCGGCCAGACCGTCAAGCGTGGCCAGGTGCTTTTGCGCCTCGATCCTATCGACCTGCAACTCGCCGCCCATGCCCAGCGCGAGGCGGTGGCAGCAGCGCGGGCACGGGCTCAGCAGGCCAGCGATGACGAAGCTCGTTACCGCGCCCTGCGCGGCACTGGCGCCGTTTCCGCGTCCGCCTACGACCAGTACAAGGCAGCGGCGGATGCGGCCCGTGCGCAACTCAGTGCGGCCGAGGCCCAGGCCAAGGTTGCCGGTAACGCCACCCGCTACGCCGAACTGCTCGCCGATGCCGACGGTATCGTCATGGATACCCTGGCCGAGCCAGGCCAGGTGGTCAGCGCCGGCCAGGCCGTAGTACGGCTTGCACATGCCGGCCCACGCGAAGCGCTGGTGCAACTGCCGGAAACCCTGCGCCCGGCGGTCGGCTCCAGTGCTGAGGCCAGGCTCTTCGGTAGGCAAGACATAAGCGTTGCCACCCGGCTGCGCCAGCTGTCGGATGTCGCCGACCGCCACACCCGCACCTTCGAGGCACGCTACGTGCTCGAAGGCGAGCTGGCCGACGCGCCGTTGGGCACCACCATCACCGTGCAAATCAGCGACCCGCAAACCGTCGCACCACAGAGCGAGGTGCAGGTGCCTATCGCCGCGCTGCACGACACAGGCAAGGGCCCTGGCATCTGGATGATTCGCGGAGAGCCCGCACAGGTGGCGTGGACACCCGTCACCATTCAATCGCTGGATGACGAGAACGCACGCATCAGCGGCGCGATCAAGCCGGGCGACAGGATTGTCGCTCTGGGCGCGCACCTGCTGCGCGAGAGCCAGCCCGTGCGCCTGGCCGAGCCGGCCACCGTGACGGCAGTCGAGGAAGGCAGGCCATGAGCGAAGGTCGTTTCAACCTCTCCGCACTCGCCGTGCGCGAGCGCTCCGTCACCCTGTTCCTGGTCTGCCTGATCTCCCTGGCGGGTCTGGTCGCCTTCTTCAAGCTCGGACGTGCCGAAGACCCGGCCTTCACCATCAAGGTAATGACCATCGTCACCGCCTGGCCAGGTGCCACCACCCAGGAGATGCAGGATCAGGTCGCCGAGAAGATCGAGAAGCGCCTGCAGGAACTGCGCTGGTACGACCGCAGCGAAACCTACACACGCCCTGGGCTGGCCTTCACCACCTTGTCGCTGCTCGACACCACGCCGCCCTCGGAGGTGCCCGAGGAGTTCTACCAGGCGCGCAAGAAGATCAGCGACGAGGCCAAGACGCTGCCTGCCGGGGTGATCGGCCCGCTGGTCAACGATGAGTATTCGGACGTCACCTTCGCCCTGTTCGCACTCAAGGCCAGGGGCGAGCCGCAGCGCCACCTGGTGCGCGACGCCGAGTCCTTGCGTCAGCGCCTGCTGCATGTACCCGGCGTGAAGAAGGTCAACATCATCGGCGAGCAAGCCGAGCGCATCTTCGTCGAGTTCTCCCACGAGCGCCTGGCCACCCTGGGCATCGGCCCACAGGACGTGTTCGCCGCGCTCAACGGGCAGAACGCCCTGACCCCGGCCGGCTCCGTGGAAACCCGTGGCCCGGACGTGTTCCTGCGTCTCGACGGTGCCTTCGATGAGCTAGAGCAGATCCGCGACACTCCGATCATCGCTCAAGGCCGCACCCTGAAGCTTTCCGATGTCGCCACGGTCAAGCGCGGCTACGAAGACCCGGCCACATTCATGATTCGCAACGGAGGCGAACCGGCCCTGTTGCTCGGCATCATCATGCGTGAAGGCTGGAACGGACTCGACCTGGGCAAGGCCTTGAACGATGAAGTGCAGCAGATCAATGCCGAACTGCCGCTGGGCATGAGCCTTAGCAACGTCACCGACCAGGCCGTCAACATCAGCGCTTCCGTCGATGAATTCATGATCAAGTTCTTCGTCGCGCTGCTGGTGGTCATGCTGGTGTGCTTCGTCAGCATGGGCTGGCGCGTCGGCGTGGTGGTCGCCGTGGCGGTGCCGCTGACCCTGGCCATGGTCTTCGTGGTGATGGCCGCCACTGGCAAGAACTTCGACCGCATCACCCTGGGCTCGCTGATCCTCGCCCTCGGCCTGCTGGTGGACGATGCGATCATCGCCATCGAGATGATGGTGGTGAAGATGGAGGAAGGCTACGACCGCGTGCGGGCCTCCGCCTACGCCTGGAGCCACACAGCGGCGCCGATGCTCTCCGGCACCCTGGTCACTGCCGTCGGCTTCATGCCGAACGGCTTCGCCCGCTCCACGGCCGGCGAGTACACCAGCAACATGTTCTGGATCGTCGGCATCGCGCTGATCGCCTCCTGGTTGGTCGCGGTGATCTTCACGCCTTACTTCGGCGTCAAGCTGCTGCCCGAGATCAAGAAGGTCGAGGGCGGTCACGATGCCATCTACGACACCCCGCGCTACAACCGCTTTCGTCGGATTCTGGGTAAGGTGATCGCCCACAAGTGGCTGGTCGCAGGTTCGGTGGTCGGGCTGTTCGTGACGGCGGTACTCGGCATGGCGCTGGTCAAGAAACAGTTCTTCCCCATCTCCGACCGTCCCGAAGTTCTGGTCGAGGTACAGATGCCCTATGGCACCTCGATCATCCAGACCAGCGCCGCCGCGGAAAAAGTCGAAGCCTGGCTGGCCCAGCAGGCAGAGGCGAAGATCGTCACGGCGTACATCGGCCAGGGCGCACCGCGCTTCTTCATGGCCATGAGCCCGGAACTGCCGGATCCATCGTTCGCCAAGATCGTCGTACGCACCGACAACCCGGATGAGCGCGAGGCTCTCAAGCACAGGCTGCGCAAGGCGATTGCCGAGGGGCTGGCCAGCGAGGCGCAGGTGCGCGTCAGTCAATTGGTGTTCGGCCCCTACTCGCCGTATCCGGTGGCCTACCGTGTCACCGGCCCAGATCCACAGCGTCTGCGCGAAATAGCTGCCAAGGTGCAGCAGGTGATGGATGCCAGCCCGCTGATGCGCACGGTCAATAGCGACTGGGGCACCCGCGTTCCGACGCTGCACTTCAATCTGCAGCAGGATCGCCTGCAAGCGGTGGGGCTGACCTCAAGTGCCGTCGCGCAGCAACTGCAGTTTCTGCTCAGCGGCGTGCCCGTCACCGCCGTGCGCGAAGACATCCGCACGGTACAGGTGATGGCCCGTGCCGCCGGCGATATTCGCTTCGACCCGGCGCGGGTGATGGACTTCACCCTGGCCGGTGCCAATGGCCAGCGCATTCCGCTGTCGCAGGTGGGCGAAGTGGAAGTGCGTATGGAAGAGCCGATCATGCGCTGGCGGGATCGTGTGCCGACCATCACCGTACGCGGCGATATCGCCGAAGGCCTACAGCCGCCGGATGTATCGATCGCCATCAGTCAACAGCTGCGCTCCATCATCGAAAGGCTGCCGAGCGGTTATCGCATCGAGCAGGCGGGTTCCATCGAGGAGTCGGGTAAGGCCAGCAAGGCCATGCTGCCGCTGTTCCCGATCATGCTGGCCGTCACACTGATCATGGTCTTTCTCACCAGCCCGCTGGGGCTGATCGGCGTGGTGCCGACGCTGATCCTCTTCCAGCAGCCGTTCGGCATCAATGCGCTGGTCGGGCTGATTGCGCTGTCTGGCATCCTGATGCGCAACACGCTGATCCTGATCGGGCAAATCCACCACAACGAACAGGCCGGTCTCGAGCCGTTCCGCGCCGTGGTCGAGGCCACCGTGCAGCGCGCCAGGCCGGTGATCCTCACCGCATTGGCAGCGATCCTGGCGTTTATCCCGCTGACCCATTCCGTGTTCTGGGGAACCCTCGCCTACACCCTGATCGGCGGCACCTTCGCCGGTACCGTGCTGACCCTGGTGTTCCTGCCGGCCATGTACGCCATCTGGTTCGGCATCCGCCCCATCCCCCACGAACCACTCGCGCAGGCACAACCTGCATGAACCGCCCCTTACTTGATCGAGAGTAACTGCCATGTCCAACTCATCAGTGGTCGTCATAACCGGCGTGTCATCAGGCATCGGTCGCACGACGGCCGAACAGTTCGCCCGACGCGGTTGCCGCGTGTTCGGCAGCGTGCGCAACCCGGCCACCGCGCAGGCCATCCCCGGCGTCGAGCTGATTCAGCTGGATATCCGTGACGCAGCCTCGATACGCCAGGGTATCGATCATGTGATTGCAGAAGCCGGGCGCGTCGACGGACTGATCAACAACGCCGGTACCACGCTGCTCGGCGCGACGGAGGAAACCGCGATCGGCGAGGCCCAGGCGCTGTTCGACACCAACGTCTTCGGCATCCTGCGTGTCACTCAGGCGGTACTGCCGCACATGCGCAAGCAAGGCGCTGGGCGCATCGTCAACGTCAGCTCGGTGCTCGGTTTCCTGCCAGCGCCCTACATGGGCCTGTACTCGGCCTCCAAACATGCCGTGGAAGGTTTGTCCGAGACCCTGGATCACGAGGTGCGGCGCTTCGGCATCCGCGTCGCGCTGGTCGAGCCTTCGTTCACCAAGACCAGCCTCGACCTCAACGCGCCACAGGCCTCCCTGCGTATCCCCGCCTACGACAGTGAGCGGGCAACCGTCTCCCAGGCCATCCAGATGAACGTGCAGAAGGCGCCTTTGCCCGATGCGGTCGCCGCGACCATCGTCGAGGCTGCCCTGGGTGCGTGGAAAATGCGCCATACCCCCAAAGGCGAGGCCTCTCTGCTGAGAAAACTGCGTCGTTTCATGCCGGCCGGCCCAGTCGAGAAAGGCCTGAGGAAAACCTTTGGACTCGCCTGACATCCAGTCCGGCCAGTGGTCGTACTCACCAGCCGCGTTCCGGTGAACCCATGACCTACCCAAGCATTGACTGGGCCTGCCGGCAGCAAACGTCCTTGCAGCGGGCTCTGGCGATAGACGGAAAGTCTGGCCTGGCACGAATGCAACAGTTCGTTGGCAATGGCGGTCGCGAGATTTTGAGAAGGACTATGCCAGCTGACCTGCCATTCCATTCCCTGAGTGAAGTCACGGACATGAGGTTGCTGGAGGTTAATGTCGGTCATGTCGTGTTCGATGGCGTACCGCTACCGGACCACATCTGTTCACAGAGCACGGCGCAGCTTTATCGGTTCGCCGCATCACTGGACTTGGCTCTGGGGTGTGCAGTGCAAACCACGCTGCAAGCTGGACAGTCCTACAGCACTGCCGAGATCAGCTTCAGTATTGTGCGGCCGGTTCCTTACGAGATCGGCACCTTACGAGCTGTCGGCGTTCTGCTTGATGAAAATCGAGAGTTCGTCAGGGCCGAGGCCTATATCGAAGACGAAGCGGGCAAGCGCTATGCCTATGCAACCACAACCAGTGTTGTCTTTGACATACAGAAGATATGACGAATCTTCCGTAGGCCACACAGATGCAACGTTTAGAAATGCGGAAGCAGCCTACTCGGCCAGACATAAACAACCGAGCGGTACCAAGACGCTACAGCAGCGACAGACGAGGTGAACGATGAGTGCCGATAATGCAGTTCGAATAGTTGTAACAGGTACGGGCGTCGTCAGCCCACTGGGCTGCGGCAGCGAGACGGTCTGGGCGCGCCTGCTGGCCGGGCAATCGGGCATCAGGGCGTTGCCCGCCGAGCTGACCGAAGGCACCGGCTGTGCGGTCGGAGGGCGAGTCCCCGATGCGGAGGACGACCCGCATGCCGGTTTCGACCCGGAGCGCATCATCGCCGCCAAAGAGCGCAAGAAGATGGATCGCTTCATCGAGTTCGCGCTGGTCGCCGCCGAGGAGGCCCTGGCACAGGCGCGCTGGCAGCCGACGGATGAAGCTCAGCGGCAGCGCACCGCGACCATCATCGCCTCTGGCGTTGGCGGATTCGGCGCGATCGCTGAGGCCGTGCGCACCACCGATCAACGCGGCCCACGGCGCCTTTCTCCCTTCACTGCACCGTCGTTCCTGGCCAATATGGCGGCCGGCCAGGTCTCCATCCGACATGGATTCAAAGGGCCGCTCGGAGCGCCGGTGACCGCCTGCGCAGCCGGTGCGCAGGCCATTGGTGATGCTGCCCGACTGATTCGTAGCGGTGAGGCCGATATCGCCTTGTGCGGCGGCACCGAAGCTGCCATCGATCGCGTCACGCTCGGCAGCTTCGCCGCCGCACGGGCGCTGTCCAGTGGATTCAATGACCGCCCTCGTGAAGCGTCGCGCCCGTTCGACCGCGACCGAGACGGTTTCGTCATGGCCGAGGGGGCAGGTCTGTTGGTAATCGAATCGCTGGAACATGCGTTGGCCCGCGGCGCTCAGCCGCTGGCCGAGCTGGTCGGCTACGGCACCAGCGCCGATGCCTATCACCTCACCGCCGGCCCTGAAGATGGCGATGGTGCCCGCCGCGCCATGCAACAAGCGTTACGCCAGGCCGGTATCACCCCCGGTGAAGTGCAACATATCAACGCCCACGCCACCTCAACGCCAGTGGGCGACCGTGGCGAGCTGGCGGCCGTCCGATCCGTGTTCGGCAGTGGCTCGAGCGTAGCGATCACCTCGACCAAATCCAGCACCGGGCATCTGCTTGGCGCGGCCGGGGGAGTCGAAGCCATCTTCACCGTGCTGGCCCTGCGTGATCAGGTCGTCCCGCCGACTCTAAACCTCGCAGCTCCCGATGAGACAGCCGACGGACTCGACCTGGTCGCCTTGACTGCCCGGCAAATGTCTCTGCATTACGCGCTGTCGAACGGCTTCGGCTTCGGCGGCGTCAATGCCAGCCTGTTGTTCCGGCGCTGGAAGCCCTGAATATGAACAGGCCAACCGCCAAGGACTTGCGCCGGGACAAGCGCCGGCAAGCGATGCTAATCGCCGCGAGCGAGGTGTTCATGGTGTTCGGCTTCGACCATGCCAGCATGCAGGCCATGGCCGATTCGGCCGGTGTGACCAAAGCAACTCTCTATGCCCATTTTGGCGACAAGGCACAGCTCTACAGCGCAGCGGTCGAATACTGGTTGGAGCAATTGCCGGAGCCGAGACTGCCAATCCAGGCAAGAGGAGGACTACGCGTCTGCCTGGAAAGAGCCGCACATGAGCTGCTACTACAGTACCAACACACAGCCTCTCAAACTCTTACTCAAATGGTGATGCGTTCTAATCGGATCGCACATAAGCGCTGGCGGCAGCGTTTTCTGCCATATCAGCGCTACCTGGAAAAGGCCCTGTCCCGTTGGGCTCGTTGTTCAGCGCCCGGGCAAGCAGCCATCCAGTTCCTTCTGCTCGCGATTGGCAGCCTAGACTGCGGCAGCCCCTCGGTGGTTAGCAAAGCGCGGCTGGCTGCAGCAGTCGAAATCTTCGTCCAAGCCTATGCGTAGGCTATTTGGACGTGTCTAAGACATATTGCTCTTAGTGCTCGGAGCGAAGACGAACCCCATTATGTTGCTCTACTTGCGATATCAGCTCAGTCAGTCCAGGTTCTAACATCGGTTGGAGCGTCCGTATCTGGCCGGAAACCCTCGCTTGTCAAAAGGTGCCGCCACCATACCTGTCCAGTATTCGAACTCAAAGGTACGCTAGTGAAGGTTCACTTCAGATACGCCCTTGCACGAGGCTAAACTATGAACCCTCAGCACCGGTCACTTTAAAATGCCAAGACCCCGGCGGTGTTAGCGGGGACGTCATAATCGGCCTTCCTTCAGAGGAGCTTGGGGCTATGAACGTTGGCAGCGGAGATGTACTGAATGTTGAGTTGGTCGATGACTAGATAGTGCTGAAACTGTGTGGTCTACTCATGCACCACCCATAATCCGCCTTCGCCATCTTCACTCACCTCCAGCGACTGCAGGGATTGCCCGAGGCATGGGCCCTGCAGGCACAAACCATTCTCAGGCTGGAACAACGCTCCGTGAGCAAAACACACGATGTAGCGGCCATCCCCGGACATGAACCGATCCTTGCGGTATTGCATAGGCACCTGCCAATGCGGGCAGCTATTGCGGTAAACCCGCACCAAGCCCCTCCAGCGTAGTGCAACGACCGTGTCACGTCCCTGCAGCCAGGGGTCAAAGCCTCTGGCCTGCCCTTCCAGCAGTTCATCCTCGCGACAAAGAAAGGAAGCAGAACGAAGACCAGAGGACAAATAGCACCTCACTAAAATCGAGCGCGCATGACTGGAGTCGCAGCGGACACCTCGGGCTCGCCCCAACATTCCTTGAATGCAAGCTCAACTCAGCTGCAGCGAATAATCACCAGCGGGTAAAAACCTAAGAGCCGCCCCGAGCAGGACTCGAGGCGGCTTGAACCGGGAAAAAGCCTACCGATCCGGCATTAAGCAGGTCAGATGGGTTCGGCTGTGAGCTTGAGCATGTCCTTGGTCAGGCCGACACGGTCGAAGCTGTGGTCTTTGGCCATTTCCCGCTCGCCGGCCAGGATCGATTTCTCACTTATGTACTTGCAACGCTCGAAACGGCGCTGCATGAAGCGCTGCAGCTTGGTCTCAGTGGCGTCGTCGCCCAACAGTTCCAGGCTCAGTACCAGCGCGTCCTCGATGGCCATGCCGGCACCCTGCCCCAGGTGCGGTGTCGTGGCGTGAGCCGCATCACCGATCAGCAGCACGCGCCCTTTGAACCAGGGTTCGTCGACGAACACCACCTCCATCGGCTTATAAACCACCTGGCTGCTATCGGTGATCTGCTCGCGCAGCTCGCCGACCAGGCCGCCGATGTTCTTGATACGGTCACGCATAATTTCAGCGAACTGGTTCGGGTCGAGCCAAGGATTGCCCGGCTCGTGGGAGGTGGAAAACATGTACATCAGGTTGTCCGCCAGGGGCACCAGACCGGCATTACCCTCGGCTCCTGTATAACTGGCGAGGTGATCGATGGAAGGATGACGGGGAAAGTTGTAGCGCCATACCGACTGCCCGGTGTGGCGCGGTCGATATTTGTCGCCGAACAGCATGCCGCGAATCTTCGAGTACACGCCGTCGGCACCAACCACCAGATCGTATCGTCCGGTAGAACCGTCTGTGAGACGGACGTCCACACCTTCGGCATCCTGCTCGAAGGACTCCACGCTCAATCCGAGGCGAACCTGGGTTCCCAATTCGATAGCGGTCGTACTCAATACCTGGTGCAACGCCAGACGCGAGATACCCACGTTGGCCGGGTATTCGGGCCCGGCCAGGCGCTGACCGGGGATACGCACCAGCGGCTTGCCTTGCAGGTCGTAGATGCCCACGTCTTCGAAGGCATAGGCGGCATCCAGGTAGCGATCCAGCACACCAAGCCGGGCCATTTCTCGCACCACGTTGCTCTGCTGGATGATGCCCACGCCGTAGACCGTCCACTCGGATTTAATCTCGACCAGATCCACGGCGAAGCCCTGACGACGCAATGCTATAGCCGCACAAAGACCGCCGATACCGCCGCCCACTATGAGTACTTTGTTGATTTCGCTCATGACGATTTCCTTGTTTTTGTTGTGGTGCGCACGAGAAATCACGGGCATGCGAGCTCGCGCGAAACATGCGAATACGAGGGAAGCCGGACCGGCGCGGAATATGAAAATTCAGGCGAAAGGCCCCCTTGGCATACAAGGCTAGGAAGGCGCGAACAATTTGACTAATCGTTAGTCAGGATGCAGGGTATCGCGAAAATAAATACAACAAGAGATGCCTGCCATGCGTTTCAAGCACTTGGACTTGAACCTCCTAGTGGCGCTGGATGTACTGCTCGAAGAGCAGAACATCACTCGCGCCGCCGCTCGCCTGCACATGACCCAATCCGCCACCAGCGGCGTGCTCGGTCGTCTGCGCACCTACTTTGAAGATGATCTGCTGGTACAAGTCGGCCGCAAGATGATGCCGACCCCATTGGCCAAGGAACTGGAGATTCCGGTACGTGAAGTGCTGTTGAAGATCCAAACCTCGATCACCGCCAAGCCCGTTCACGATATCTCTGAAAGCAAGCGCCACTTCCGCATCATGGCTTCGGACTACCTGATCAGCGTGGTATTCGCCGAGGTCATCCAGGCGGTGAACCGCGAAGCACCACAGATCACTTTCGAGCTGATGAGCCCGGGCGAAACCGCAGTGGAGATGTTGATGCGCGGGGAAGTGGACCTGATGATCGCGCCCGAACACTTCATCGTGAAAGACCATCCCTCACAGCTACTTTTTGACGAGCAACATGTCTGTGTGGTGTGTGCCGATAATCAGAAAATTGGTGATCGCTTAACTCTAGAGCAGTACCTAGAAATGGGTCATGTAGGTGTTGCCTTCGGACGTAATCGCACACTGGGTATCGAGGAGTGGTTCATGAGCCAGTACGGCTGTAAGCGCCGCCTGGAAGTGCTCACCCACGATTTCAACACCCTGCCGCAACTAGTGATCGGCACGGAGCGCGTCGCCACCATGCACAACCGCCTGGCGCAGCTCTATGCCCGAAGCCTGCCGCTACGCATTCTGCCGCCGCCGGTGGAGCTCCCAACCATGCAGGAATATATGAGTTGGCATCGCAGCCTGGATCGCGACCCCATGTTGCGCTGGTTGCGGGAAAAGCTGGTGCACATGACCCAAGGCCCCGATTCCACCATCACATCCTGAGCGACTCCCCCGCCACGCGGGGGGCGCGGAACACCCCCACCGCCGCCCCCAGGCTCGCTCCCATCTGCTGCAAGCTGCCCGAGGCCGTCTGCAGGCGCTGGCACTCCTCGGCGTTCTGCTCCACCACCCGCGCCACCTGCTCGACGGCATCGTCCACCTGACGCGCCATGGCGTACTGTGCGGTTGCCGCTTCGTCGATGCTGCGTCCGGTTCTCTCGACCTGCTCCATGGCGACGGTAATGGCTGCGAGCACGGCACTCGCCTGCCCGGTCAGCTCGACGCCTTGCACAGTGAAGCCTTGACTGCCCTGCAGACTGTCGGCGGTCTTGCGGGTCAATTCGCCCAGGCGCCTTATCATCGCCTCAATCTCACCAGTGGAATCGCGGGTGCGACTCGCCAGGGCGCGCACTTCGTCGGCCACCACGGCGAAACCACGACCATGCTCACCAGCCCGCGCCGCCTCGATGGCCGCATTGAGAGCCAGCAGATTGGTCTGCTCGGCCAATGCATTGATAACGTCCAGCACCCGGGTAATGGACTCACTCTGCTCCTGCAACCCGCGCATCGATTCGACGCTGGCGCTCATTTCCACTGCCAGTCGCTGCAGGCTGTCGCTGGCCCTGCGCACCAGGTCGTCACCGTCTCGCGCCAACGTCCCAGCCTCGGCCAGCGCATCTCGGCTACCCGCCACCTGTTCGCTGACGGCCGAGGCGGAGTGGGTCATGCGCTGCATGGCATCGGCCACCCTGTTGGTCTGGTGCCGCTGAGCATGCACGCCGTCGCTGGTCCGTTCCACCATGCCCGCTAGTGCATCTGCCGCACGATCCAGTTGGTCGACATCGGCGCCGATGCGACCGACCAGGCCACGCAGAGCATCGAGCATATGCCGCACCGCATCCTGCAATTGCCCGAGTTCGTCGCGCCGCGCCGAAGTAGCGGGCAGCTCACTGAGATCGCCCGCGGCCACCCGCTGCGCCAGTCCCAGCATCTGCCGCAACGGCACGATGATCGCTAGGCGAATCGCTAGCGCCGCCGCTATGCCCGAGCCCAGAGCCAGCAGTCCCAGCACGCCGAGCTGCAACTGCAGAGCGCGCTGCGTCAAGGTATGGGCCTGCGTCCGCTGAGCACGCTCATGTTCCAGCAGACCGGCCACCCGCTCTGCCGCAGCGGCCATTTGCCCCTCTGCGCGAACGGCCGCCTGACCGCCCAGAGCAAAACCCTGGAAGGCTTGGCGATATTCCTCCAGCGCCTGTTTAGCGTCCTCCAAGCCCTCGCGCTGGGTACCTTCCAGACGTCCTGACAGGCTAATCAGGGCCGTCACCAACTCGCTCATGCGGTTCTCCCAGTCGTCGCGCAAGCGCTTTTGCGGATAGAGGGAAAAATACAACTCGCTGTCGCGCAGATTGGCCAGGCGCTCTCGCAAATTCACCGCCTCCTCCAACTGCAGCATCTGATTGCCTGAGGGAATCTCTCCCTGCTCAAGGCTGAGGTTGGTGCTGTCCATCTGGTCGAGAAACAGGCTGGCGAAACGCTGCCCGGCGCCTTCGGCCAACGTCTGCATGCGCATGCGCGCGTCGCGCGCCGAGCGCCCCGCAGCGACATAGCCATCGAATGCCGCTCGATAGCCGTGCAAAGTCTCCTCCAGCTCGCGGCGGAAAGTATCGGACGAGCCGGCTTGGGCCAGATCCTCGTGCAATCCGTCGAGCGCCGCCGCCACCCGCTCGGCGGCCGCAGGCGCCAGGCTGATGCCGAAGTCCTTCTCCGCCTGACGCGCTTGGCCGAGGTCGATCTGCAAGGCATCCAGGGCACGCAACTCGCTGCTCGCCGCCTGCAGCACCCGCAAAGCATGCAGGGTAGCCAGGGCCATGGCCAGGGTCGAGAGCAGTACCAAGCCGAATCCCAGGGACAACTTGAGCCCTACCGAGAGATGACCGAACCAGTCGCGAATAGCGCGCAACGATGAGAAAGAACCTTGGCTAACAGCAAGCATGGGCGTGTCGTCCTCTTGTTATTGGGCAGAAATGGCAGCCGCCTACCCTAGCCAGCCGTCGCCTCGCGCAACCAATCGAGACTGGCGATGCGAACCATCGGCAATCGCCATGACTGCCGTCACGAGCAGGTATCGCGTCACTCGATGGCTGGCATCCGAACAAGCGATTTGTCGAATCCATGGCCTCATGCGAGCTTGACTCGCAGGTCTTTGCCGGCCAGGCGGGGCCCATGCCATCGCTGGCGCGGGAAGGTCCGCCACAAGCGAAGGGCAGGTGCCCTACCCGCTTCGCCAGATTGCCTTGCTGCTGCCTGAAGTTGTTGCCGCCCGGCCTGGCCGCCTCACCCGGAACACACAAAGGAAAAGAACAATATGTTTCGCTATTTCCCCACCAACTATGTCTGGGATCTTTCGGTGAATCTCGCTATCGAGATGGGAGCCCGCATCGGCGAAATCGCCGAAATGTGCGAGCCGCTGAAGGATGCCGCCAAGCAGCCGGACGCCACCGGCACCCAGGCCTTTCGCGAAACCTGGTCGAAGATGGCCGACAAACTCTGCGAGCTGGCGCGCGAAGACGAAGACCGTGGCCGCTTGTTGTCGGCAGGCGAGAAATACAACCGCGCAGCAACCTACTACCTGACGGGCGAGCGCCTGCAGGCCCATGGCGCGCCAGGACGTATGGAGCTCTATCAGCGCTTTCTCGAAACCTTCGCCCGAGGCATCGCACTCACCGGCGAAAACTGCCAGCGAGTCGAAATCCCTTACGAGGGCAAGGTGATCTCCGGCCTTTACGTCCGTGCCGAAGGCGTCGACGGTCCGGCTCCGCTGCTGGTGCAGGTCAATGGCCTGGACTCCACCAAGGAAATGAAATACCGCGTTGGCTTGCCAGCCTGGTTGGCCAAGCGCGGCGTCTCGTCGTTGGTGATCGACCAGCCCGGTACCGGCGAAGCGCTGCGCCTGCACGACCTCAAGGCGCGTTACGACGCCGAGCACTGGGGCAGCCGCGTGTTCGACTGGCTGGAGGCGCGCGATGATGTCGATGCCTCACGCATCGGCTGCGAGGGTGTATCGCTCGGCGGCTACTACTGCCCGCGCGTAGTGGCCTTCGAGCCGCGCTTCGCCTGTGGTGTGGTATGGGGCGCCAACCACGACTGGCGCGACGTACAGAAACGCCGCCTGGAACGCGAAGGCAGCTTCCCGGTGCCGCATTACTGGGAGCACGTACGCTGGGTCTGGGGCGGCAAGGACGTCGAGGAGTTCATGCAAATCGCCGAGAACGTCCACCTCGACGGCGTAGTCGAGCGGATCAAGGTGCCCTTCCTGGTGACCCACGGCGAGAAAGACTCGCAGATCCCGCTGAAGTGGGCGCATCGCACCTACGAGCAACTGATCAACAGCCCGAAGCGCGAACTGAAGATCTTCACCGAACGCGAAGGTGGTGTGCAGCACTCCAGTTTCGACAACTCCATCAACGCCGGTCACTACATCGCCGACTGGGTCGCCGAAACCCTCGGTGGTCGTACGGCTTGAGCTTTAGGACGAGAATCAACCATGAAAATCATCGGACCTGACTACCTGGTATTCGGCGTCGACGACGTCGACGCCTGCGTGCAATACCTCACTGACTACGGCCTGCAGCCGCGCGAGATGGACGAAACCGGCGGCTACCTGGAAGCCCTGGACGGCACCGGCATCGTCATTCGCTCGCGCAGCGATGCGCGCCTGCCGGCCCCCATGGAAACCGCCACCACCCTGCGCGAGACCGTCTACGGCGTGGCCGACGAAGCCACCCTGCAAGCCATCGAGGCGGAGCTGGCGAAAGACCGCACGGTCGTGCGCGGCGAAGACGGCGTGCTGCGCGCTGTCGACGACATGGGCTTTGCTCTGGGGTTCCAAATCACTCAGCGCCGGCCTCTGGATCTGCCCGGTGAACTCAGCAACGCTCCGGGCGCTAGCAGCACCCGAGCGCTCAACAGTCTGGGTGCCAGCAATAACATGCCGGCCCTGCCGCGCAGCCTGTCACACGTGGTCTACTTCGTGCCCGACCATGCCAAGGCCGAGGCGTTCTACACCCGCCTGGGTTTCGTCTGCACCGACCGTTTCGTCGACACCGGTCCCTTCCTGCGTCCGGCCGGAACCCAGGATCACCACACGCTGTTCCTGATCCAGACGCCGCCGTTCATGAAGGGCATCGAGCACTTCACCTTCCATATGGGCGGCCCCACCGAGGTGATGCTGGCCGGTACCCGTTTCGTCGAGAAAGGCTACGAATCCTTCTGGGGCCCTGGCCGCCACCAACTGGGATCCAACTGGTTCTGGTACTTCAACAGCCCGATGGGCTGCCATGTCGAGTACGACGCCGACATGGACCTGCACGATGATAGCTGGACCGCGCGAGTCGCCCCGCCTGGTGCCGACAACTCGCAGTACTTCCTGTTCCGTTACCAGGAGAAGTGGGCACCTGGCGGCCCGCCCCCCAAGCATTGAGTTCTCCTTGATTCACGGCTGCTACCGCGCCGTGAGCGGGGTGCCTCGGCGCAACGGGGCCCTCGCCCTCCCACTCCCCGCTCTCGGCAGACCGGGGAGTCTTTTTTTGTCGCTGATGAGCGCCGCCCACATGCCGGGTTCGATACGCAGCAGAGATGACGTCCACAAGGAAAAGCCCTCTCGATGGCGCTCGTCGCAGCCCGCTGCTCGCCTCACCAATCGCCCTTGCTTGCCCGATCAGCATAAGGATTTCGATGAACGTCGCCGCCATGCCCCGCAGCGCAGCCCACCAGCAGCTGCATCGACTGTTACCCGGCCTGATGCTGGGACTGTTCATGGCCGCGCTCGACCAGACAATCGTCGCGGCGGTGCTGCCGACCATCGCCGGGCAACTGTCGGCAACCGATCTGCTGGCCTGGGTGGTGTCCGCCTACCTGCTGGCCATGACTGTGGCCACGCCGCTGTTCGGCAAGCTCGGCGACCAGCTCGGGCGCCGCCCGATGCTGCTCTCGGCCCTGCTGATGTTCGTCCTGGCCTCGCTGCTCTGCGCCCTGGCCAGGGATCTCCCGCAGTTGGTAGCGGCCCGTCTGCTACAGGGCATCGGCGCCGGCGGGTTGATGGCCACCACCCAGGCGCTGGTAGGCGATCTGCTCGAACCTGCCGAACGCGGACGCTACCAAGGCTGGTTCAGCGGCATGTTCGCCCTGGCCAGCCTGGCCGGGCCATTGCTTGGCGCCGTACTCAGCGCGCAGCTGTCCTGGCGCTGGGTGTTCTGGCTGAATCTACCCCTGGGGCTGCTGACTTACGCCCTCGTCCGCCCGGCACTGGCAAGCCTGAGTGAACGCCGCCGGCCGACGCGCATCGACTACCGCGGCGCTCTGTTATTGAGCCTGGGCCTGGCCAGCCTGCTCTGGTTGATCGGCCGTCTCGGACATGCGGCCGATCCGTTGGAGCCGTACAACCTGCTGACACTGATGCTTTGCAGCGGGACACTGACACTGTTCGTCGCAAGCCAGAAGCGCGCCAGCGATCCGCTGATTCCCCTGCCGCTGCTGGGCATCGCGGCAGCGCGCAGCGGCTGGCTGCTGTTGTTCTTCGCCAGTTTCCAGGCGGTGGGCCTGGCCGTGCTGATCCCACTGCAGAGCGGTGGCGCCACGGGCTTGGCCGGCAGCACCGCACAGTTGACGGCCATCGCCTGCGGGGCACCGCTGGGCGCCTACCTCGGCGGGCGCCTGAGTGCCCGCTGGGCGCGCTACAAGCCGATGCTGGTGACGGGCAGCGCCCTGCTGCCGATGGCGTTGCTAGCCTGGGCCTGGTTACCACTGTCGGGCATCTGGCTGCTGATGGTGCTACTGGCCTGCGGTATCGCACTGGGCCTGCAGTTCCCCACCTCGCTGGTCGCCGTGCAGAATGCCGTACCGACGCAACATCTAGGCGTGGCCACTGGCCTGTGCGGCCTGGCCCGGGGGCTGGGCGGCGCGGTGGGCGTCACCGCCCTGTCCAGCCTGTTCTGGTTGCTGTCAGCGCAGCCGCCGAAGGCGCCGCTGGAGCTGACCGGCGCCGGAGTGCTGTCTGACGTAACCCTGCGCTGGCTGCTCTGCCTCGACACGCTGATCGCCCTGCCGCCGCTGCTGATCGCCCTGCGCCTGCAGGACCTGCCACTACGCCGCGGTTGAACACAGCGGCAGACACAGACACTATAGGGACTCATAGCGCATCCAGGCGTCTGGCTATTGTGTCGAGATAATAGAATGCGCTTTCGGGTACCCAGTCCTGACTGTGATGCAGTAAACGCGGACGGATGAAGTCGTACTTGCGCCTCAAGGCATCCAGTTCGCTCGCCTGACCGGCATCGCTGCTGCGCAGGCGGCCGAAGCCGGCGATGATCTGCTGATCGAGACGCGCAAAGCTGTCGTCGCTTATCCCTGTGACGTAAACGCCAAGCTAGCCGAAGGTACGGGTCTGGTAGAGCAATAGCAGCCGGGCGAGATCAAGTTGCAGCGTATGCTGCGAACGTCGCGGGTCATCCGGTAATGCGTTGTAGAGACGTTCGGCCTGCCGATCCAGAGAGGCCTGGGACTCCAGAATGGGATTGATCCAGGTAGGGCGCAGCATCACCTGATCGGCACTGCTAGGCTGTGCCTCCAAAATTTCAGTCAAGCGTTGCAGTTCGCCAACGGCCTCTTGCAGTACCGTGGGCCCGCTGCCTACGAGCCTTTGCAGGCGCGACACACCTCGGCGATAACCTTCGGCGCGGCGAGGATCGCCAGCACCCTGATTAGGGTTGTAATAGAGCAACAGTTCGCTGCTGATAGCGAAAGCCTGATAACGGATCTTGAACAGTTGCTCGGCCCCCGAGGCAGCAAAGGACGCAAGCGGAAATAGCATCAATGCCAAGCAGAGTAGGCTACGCATAGCGGCTCCATTCTTGTTGTTATGTGCGCCCGACCGGGTCTATTGACCCAGTCGGTGCCCTCACACTCAAGAAAGATCATCTGGAGTTTTAGGCTGCGCAGAGGGAAAAACGATGCCGCACTTGTGATGCAGCATCGACAGCCGAATCGGTTAGATCCGAAAGCAGCGCGTGCGTGGCGCGCCGCAACTGTAGGGGTTATTCGGTTTTGCGGTAGTACCCGACGGCCACCAGCAAGTGACCGTTCTTGCGCAACAGGGCGACCTTGTCTTCCACCTTGCCGGTCACCGGATTCTTCCAGCGATAGTCGTAGTCGCCCTGATCGCGGTTCTGCATCAGCGCCAGGATCGGGGCGCCTACCGGCTTACCGTCCGGATCGCGAATGCTGGCGAATTCCACGCCGAGCAGGCGCAGGTTGTAGCCATGGGCAACGTAGCGGCCGCTGCGCAGGTCGATGACAAAGGCGTAGAGATCGTCCTCGCGAAAAATCGGGGAGAGCGAGTTGATCGCGGCGATGCTGGCCTCCGAGTCCTGCTCCAGAGCTTCCACAGTGCGCTCCAGCAACTGCTCGGCCTGCTCTGGTGTAGCCCGCGGCAGATACAACCCCACGGCAATGACCCGATCGCCGACACGCTGAAAAAATACCCGCTTACGCTCGACCCGGCCATCGCGGGCATTCATCCAGCGATACTCGGCCTGCCTCACCACGCCGTCACCACCTTCCAGCGCCTGGCGAAATGCCTCGCGCAACTCGGGTTCCAACGCCTGGCTGACATCGCGGCCAATCAGCACCGCCGAGGTGCCGCCGCTGGCCAGCATGGTGCCTTGGGTGTCGACCACGAACACATAGTGCTCGCCATCGATGAACTCGCCCTGGCGGCTGAACGCGGCAAAGGCGGCATCGCCCTGCACCTGGTAGTAGTCGACGGCTCGCTGCAGCAACTGGCGCGCCCGCGCTTCCTCGTCAGCCTGGGCAGCTACGTTGACCAGCAGGAGCGCGAGCGCTGCCAACAGCCGGTTGATTCGATACATGGTGGTTACTCCGTGGACGGGGTGGATGCCGGCGCGATACGGCGAATGGTGCGAAAGCCTACGTGGGAGGTGGCCAAGTCGGCCTCCTGGCGTTCGCGCGCCGCAGCGCGATAGCGAGCGCAATAGGAATGGGCGCACAGGTAGGAACCACCCTTGATCACCCGTGGTTGCGCCTGCTGCGAGGCGCGCAGTTGCCCTGGATCGCCGTTGGCATGCCCCAGCAACGGCCCCCACTGGGTGTCGGTGGTCCACTCCCAGACATTGCCGATCATGTCGAAC
>Ga0209207_1000677_pt1 | contig 19263 bp, 18 predicted proteins | sample SaghotsprinmetaG_FD_184140 | JGI IMG/M metagenome (GOLD analysis project Ga0209207, IMG submission 184140) | Hot spring microbial communities from South Africa to study Microbial Dark Matter (Phase II) - Sagole hot spring metaG (SPAdes) (version 3) | ecosystem: Environmental > Aquatic > Thermal...
GCTCCCATAAGGTTTTAATTTTTTGAAAAGATCTGGTGGGCGATGCGGGAGTTGAACCCACGGCCTTTGGTTCCGGAGACCAACGCTCTATCCAACTGAGCTAATCGCCCCTTTGAAAATTTTATTATCACAATTGAAGGGAAACTGTCAATTTTTTTCTATTGACATCAGGCAATATAATTTTTATAGTATATGTGTCACCTAATCCCCCTCTCGATAAGGAAAGAACCATTACTGACAAATTAAAGGTCAAGGATATACACCTGAATTTTGGCGGTGTCTCTGCTCTTGCAGGGGTTAGTTTTGATGTGAAAGCGAGAGAAATCCTTGCCATCATAGGTCCCAACGGAGCTGGCAAAACAAGTATTCTCAATTGTATCAACGGCTTTTATCGACCCCAAAAAGGGGAGCTGATCTTTGAAGATCAAAATATCTACCATCTTCCTCCTCATCGGATCGCACGCCTTGGCATCGGTCGAACCTTCCAGAATATTGAGCTTTTCATAGGCCTCTCTGTCCTTGATAACTTGATGGCAGCAAGGCATATCCATCTAAAACGGGGAACCTTGGCCGGTGCACTATACTTTGGACCTGCCCGGAATGAGGAGATTCGGCATCGAGAGGTCGTTGAGGACATCATCGACCTCCTCGAAATGGAACCCTATCGAAAAAAGGTCGTCGGTCTCCTTCCCTATGGTGTGCGAAAGCGGGTAGAATTGGGAAGGGCGCTTGCCCTCGAACCCAAACTCCTTCTGCTTGACGAACCCATGGCCGGGATGAATCTCGAAGAGAAAGAAGATATGGCCCGTTTCATCATCGATATCCATGAACTTAAAAAAATACCCATCGTGTTAGTAGAACATGACATGGAAGTGGTGATGGATATTGCGGAGAGGCTCGTCGTATTGGACTTCGGAAAGAAGATCGCCGAAGGCGCTCCGGAGGAGATCCGACAGAACCCATTGGTGATTCGAGCCTATTTGGGAGAAGAAACTTCCGAGAGCGAAGCCCATGCCTGAAAATACTCTGCCCAAACTTCTGAAAAGGAATGCTGAAAAATATGGTTCTCGAAAGATCGCCATGAGGGTGAAGAGCCGTGGTATCTGGCAATCCTTCACTTGGCAGGATTATTACGAAAACGTTAAATATTTTTCACTGGCACTCCTCGCTCTCGGAATGAGAAAGGGAGATAAGGTTTCGATCATCGGAGAGAACAAACCTGAAATCTTCTGGGCCGAATTAGCCGTTCAGTCAATTGGCGGAACAGTGGTGGGAATCTACACGGATTGCACACCTCCGGAAGTTAAATTCTTTGTTGCCGATTCGGACTCCACCTTTGTCATTGCCCACGATCAGGAGCAAGTGGACAAACTTCTTCAGATTAAGGAAGGGCTTCCTCTGGTAAAGAAAGTGATCTACTGGGATCCAAAAGGATTATGGAATTATGACGACCCGATTCTGACCAGTTTCACAGAGATGGTCGATTTGGGTAAGAGATACGAGAAGGATCATCCCGGTCTATTTGAGGAATGTATTGAGAAAGGAGAAGGGGAGGAGATAGCTCTGATCTGTTATACCTCCGGGACGACCGGTATGCCCAAAGGAGCGATGATCAGCCATAAAGGATTGGTAGCTATTGCCCAAGCATGGCGAGACGTTGACCATTGGTCTCCGAATGATCTCTATGTCTCCTTTATTCCTCCAGGATGGATTGCTGAACAGGCAGTAGGTGTCGCAGGGCAATTGGTTTCAGGCATGGAGGTCAACTTCCCAGAAGAACCAGAAACCGTGCAGGAGAACATCCGTGAAATCGGACCTACGATTCTCTTCTTTGCGCCACGGCTGTGGGAAAATATTAACAGGATGATCCAAGCTAAGATTACCGACACTTCGGCTTTTCGAAGATGGATTTACCATCTCCTTCTACCCGTGGGATATAAAACAGCACAACATCGTTCCTCCCAAAAAAGACTGGGGCTGATCTTTAAGATCCTCTATCAGGTTGCCCATTGGATTCTTTTCCGTCCCCTTAAGGATCGGATGGGGCTCTCTCAGATTCGATGTGCCTATACCGCAGGAAGCGCGGTTAGTCCGGACATCCTCAACTACTTTCAGGCAATCGGAGTAAACATCAAACAGGTCTATGGTGGATCGGAACAGGGATTGGTTACCATCCATCTCGATGGCCAGATCAAATATGAGACCTGTGGCCCACCCATGCCAGGCGTGGAGGTTCGGCTCTCCCCAGAAGGCGAGATCATGGTGAAGGGAGAAAACATCTTTTCGGGTTACTATAAGAATCCCGAAGCCACCCGGGAGAAAATCCGAGAAGGTTGGTATTATACGGGCGACTTTGGTTACATTGACGAAGACCACCATCTCGTTGTCATCGATCGAATGGAGGATCTAAAAGAGTTAAAAGGGGGGCGAAAATTCTCGCCGCAGTTTGCGGAAATTCGTCTGAGATTCTGTCCCTCAATCAAGGATGCCTTGGTGGTCGGAGGTGAAGACAAAGATTATGTCACCGCCATTATCAATATTGATCTTGACAATGTAGGCCGCTGGGCCGAAGCTAATCGGATCCCCTACACCACCTTCACCGACCTCTCGCAGAAACCCGAAGTAATCGAATTGATCAAAAAGGATATTCAACAGATTAATAAATTTCTTCCAGAATGGTCAAGGATCAAAAAATTTGTCAACCTGCACAAGGAATTCGATGCCGATGAGTCGGAACTGACGCGAACTCGAAAATTGCGAAGGACATTCGTTGAAAACCGTTACATCGACCTGATCGCTGCTCTTTATGGAAACGATCGGGAGTATAATGTAGAAGCCTCTGTTACCTATCGGGATGGGAGAAGAGGAGTGATCCGGACATCCATTCATATCAATCCTGTGGAGGAAACCCATTGAAGGAATTTCTCCAGCTTGCCATTCCGGGTCTAATGGTGGGCAGCCTCTATGCCCTGGTAGCGGCTGCAATCGTCTTGGTCTATAAATCGACCCGTGTGGTCAGTTTGGCTCACGGCCAACTCCTGGCTTTTGGTGGGCTCTTCTTCTGGATTGGCCTCGTCGTCTTAAAACTACCTCTTCTCATCAGTATTCTCCTGACAATCGTCTGTTCGGTTCTGATGGCCTGGCTTGTGGAGCGGATCACTTTGCGGCCCCTCATCGGTCAACCACTCATCTCAGCATTTCTGATGACCTTTGCCATTTTCATGGCTTTGGATGGTGTCTTCCAACTCATCCTCAAAGGCGAATCAAAGACCTATGCCACCCTTCTATCCCTTGGCGAGTTCCAAATATTGGGGGTGCCCATTCGGGTCGTGCAGTTAATCAGTTTTATTTTGGTTCTATTGGTTTTCCTCTCTCTGGCTCTCTTCTTTCGATTCACAAAAACAGGTCTTGGCATGCGAGCAACCGCAGAAGATCATCAGCTCTCTCAGAGTACTGGAATCAATGTCAGAAAGATCTTCTCGCTCATCTGGATCATCTCTGCGATCGTTTCGTCAATTGCTGGGATGGGAACCGCCTATGTGATGGATATTCACTTTCCCCTTCCCTATATTGGCATCAAGGGGTTGATCGTTGCCCTTTTCGGAGGACTCGATTCTCTACCCGGTGCCCTTCTGGCTGGACTCATCTTAGGTGGGGTTGAAAATGTCTCTGCAGGGTATCTCGATCCCCTTGTGGGAGGCGGTTTAAAAGATGTCGCTGCCTATGCATTACTTCTCATTATTTTATTGGTAAAACCCTACGGACTGTTTGGGTTGAAAAGAATCGAAAGAGTTTAACTCAGGAATAATGGAATGCTGGAATGATGGAATAATGACAAAAAACTACGTGAGGGACAACGAATCAATTTTTTATGTTTATCTTCGATAAATCCATTATTCCAATATTCCATTTTTCCACTATTCCAAATTTTTATTGGGGTTTAGGATGAGGCCGTGCGGAACGTTTGACGAGCGTTATAGTCAGGACATGGCGATCTTGAGGATCAAGAGGCATTGGGCGATCTTGATTGGAGCACTCCTCTTTCTCTACACCTTCCCGCTCTATGGGTCCTACTATTTTATCAGCCTTATGAACAGCCTCAGCATTACCATTATTATCGTGCTTGGCCTTCAACTGGTCAGCGGTTACTGCGGTCAGATCTCATTCGGCCAGGCAGCTTTCATGGCAATTGGTGCCTATACCTCGGCTATACTGACCGGAAAGTTTGGCATCTCTTTTTTTCTGGCCCTTCCGATCTCAGGGATCATTGCAGGTCTGCTCGGTATGGGCGGAGGGGCTCCTTCCCTCCGGATCAAGGGGTTCTATCTTTCGATGGCAACGATTGCCATCCATTTTGTGGTGATGTGGCTCATCCTTCACCTCAAAATCACTGGAACAACACAAGGACTCCATCCGCCCCCACCACGAATCGCAGGATTTGAATTCGATAGCGATGAAAAGATCTACTATATCATCATCACAGTGATGTTTCTGATGACCTATGGGGCCCGAAATATCGTCCGAACCCGCGTGGGCCGGGCTTTTGTGGCCATTCGGGATAACGACCTTGCGGCAGAGGTCATGGGGATCGAACTCTACCGTTATAAATTGCTCGCCTTCTTCCTCTCCTGCTTCTATGCAGGAATTGCGGGCTCTCTATGGGCTCATTGGATCCAGATGGTCCATCCAGAACAATTTACCCTCCTTCACGCCTTAAATTATATTGGAATGATCATCATAGGAGGTGGGGGAAGCATTCCCGGCGTCTTCTTTGGCGTCCTCTTTCTGCGTCTCCTGGACGAAGGGGTCATGTTTGCGGCCCCCTTTCTGACGTCCCTCTTTCCCTGGATCGGAATTCATCCGGCAGCCTCAATGAGCGTCTCTGTATTTGGTATCGTTCTTATTCTCTTTCTGATCTTTGAGCCGAGAGGGCTTGCCCATCGGTGGGAAATCTTCAAAGCCTCCTATCGGCTCTACCCATTTTCACATTAAGCATGGAAGGAGGGTGCTATGAAGAAGTTCAAATGTCAAAATTCAAATGTCAAATGAATGACAAATAACTTAATCAAATGGCGTTTGACTCATGGGTTGATCAAATCAACCAGGGATATGAAAGAAAGGAGGTCATGATGAGAAAGACATGTTTTGGATTCATTATTATTACTTTTCTTTTAGTCATCGGAGTGGTTCCTGGTCATGCCCAAAAGGAAGTCACCTATCTGAGTTTGGCAGATTACACGGCTGCCATCGCTGGCCTCAATGTGCCAGCGGATATGGGCTGTGAGGACTACTTCAAAGATTTGAATGCCAAAGGCGGTGTTGACGGAGTGAAGGTGAAATTCATTGGCGTGGATACACGATACGATGTAGCCAGAGGGGTATCGGCCTATAAACGATACCGTACGGAATCGAAACTCTTAGTGGTCAATGCCATCGGCACACCGATTGGTAAAGCCGTCGCTCCATTGGTGACAAAAGATAAGTTGATTACCCTTGTTCCTGGGGACGGAGAGTTCCAGGCCAATCTCGGAAGGGTCTTCATATGGGGCCCTGCTTATCAGGATTCCTTTGCGGCCACGATTGACTGGATCCTCTCAGACTGGAGGAAGGCAGGAAAAACAGGATCGCCCAAAGTCGGTTACATCTCCTGGGATAATCCTTATGGAAAGGAATTTCTCCGTGGAGGAAAAGAATATGCCGAGAAGATGGGAGTAATCCTGGCTCCTCCTGAATTCTTTCCTCCAGGATCACTGGATCATTCCGTCTATCTCACCCGATTGGCAAAAGCAGAGGTCAACTATATCTTCGTGGGAGGTGTGGATCCAACTCCAACCAATGTGATTCGCGACGCCCACAAATTGGGCCTGACCAAAACCATTCAGTTCTTCTGTGACTATTGGGGTCCAACTTCTCTGGGCACTCGGCTCCATCCCGAAGCCCTGGAAGGAACGATCATCGTCTCTTACTACCTTCGTGGTGACGATGCCAGAAAACATCCCCTTGCCAACCTCTGGACGAAGTATGGCCGTGGGAAAATTGAGGATATGAATGAGGTCTATACGATCGGAATATCGTGGGCCATGACCTTTGAGGCCGCACTGAAGAGGGCTTTAAAAGAAGTGGGCTATCGAAAGCTGGATGGTGAGGTCATTTACCAAACCTATCAGAAGCTGACCGGTATGGAAAGGGCTGGACTTCAAGGCCCCTGTGCGTACAGCCCGACTTCACGAAGAGGAAGCTTGGAAGTAAAATTTTATCAGGTGAAGGCAGGGAAAGTGGTCTCCATATCCGATTGGATAAAGGCTCCTGATGCCGTATCCCTTCATAAATTCTAAAAAGAAAGGAGGGAAGATTGATGAACGCTTTCAAAAAGATAATGACGCTCCTTATCCTTTTTATATCCCTTTTCTCTTTGGTCTCCTGTAGCGCTCTCTTTCCGCCACCGAAACCAAAATCGACAGTGGCCGTCACCCCCGAAAAAGTGGAGCTGAAATTCCCGGATATCATGAGGGTTCCTATCGTCTTTACGGGAACCGGATGGAGCCCCAATGAGATGGTGGTGGTCGATATGGTTCTTCCTCCAGGAGTTGAGATGAAAGGGGTGAAACCGGGCGAGGATGTGGGGATCGCTTTTGGACAGGCGGACGAGGCAGGAAACTTCAAGGCGGAGGTTCCGCCCACAGCAAAATTGAACACCCTCTTTCGCGTGGGGTGGACTCCCATTTTAGCACCGGATCCAAAGACGCTCAACCCGATTCCACCTGGAGTCTACACAATTAAGGCCAGTGGTGCTGACTCAGGAGCAGTGGCAACAACCACTTTGGAATTTTTAGCACCCATTAAGAAATGAGATGTCAAATATCAAAATCCTAAAACCAGAGGGATGTCAAATGATTTAATGCAAAAATATTTAGGTTCTTTCTACTGTTTGGGCTTTGGATTTGATTTGAACTTTGAACTCGGACATTTGGCATGAAGGCCTAAAGATGCTTCGTCTTAACAACATCGAAGTAATTTACAGCGATGTGATCCTCGTTCTGAAAGGGGTTTCGCTGGAGGTCCCTGACGGAAAGATCATCTCTTTGTTGGGCGCTAATGGGGCAGGAAAGACAACAACCCTCAAAGCGATTTCAGGCGTTTTATACACAGAGCTGGGTGAGGTGACAGATGGAAGCATTGAGTTTGACGGAGTAAGAATTGATGGAATGGTACCCGAAGAGATTGTCCAGATGGGAATTGTCCAGGTGATGGAGGGCCGTCGTCTGTTTGAACATCTCACCGCTGAAGAGAACCTCTGGGTTGGAGCCTACGCCCGAAATGATAAAGAGGCGATTCGAAAGGATCTCGAACTGGTCTACCACTACTTCCCAAGGTTGAGAGATCTTAGAAAACAAGTGAGTGGTTACCTCTCCGGTGGGGAGAGGCAGATGCTGGTCATGGGTCGTGGCCTGATGTCCCATCCGAAGCTGATGCTCCTTGATGAACCCTCTTTGGGACTCAGTCCCCTACTCGTCAAAGATATTTTTGAAGTCATCAAAAAGATCAACCGGGAGGAGAAGACATCCATTCTTCTTGTGGAACAGAATGCCAAAATCGCTCTTTCCACATCCGATTTCGGTTACATCATGGAGAACGGCCGTGTGGTGTTAGATGGCCCCTCCCCTAAACTAAAGGAAAATGAGGATATTAAAGAGTTTTATCTCGGGCTTAGCCAGGTAGGAAAAAGAAAAAGTTTTCGGGAAGTGAAACACTACCGAAGAAGAAAGAGGTGGTTGTCCTAAAGAATTTAAATCCGAATATCGAAGCACGAAATTCGAAACAAATCTAAATTTGAAAATCTTGTAGTAGTAGGGAACGCATATATGCGTTCCCTACTTTTTGTTTTCACCATTTGAAATTTGGTCATTTGAGAATGTTTCGAGTTTCGAAATTCGAATTTCGGATTTTTGGTTCCCACTAAATCGCCTCCAGCACAATCGTGATCTTGCCGTCGGGGAGGGTGAAGGGGGAAGCCTTCATCCTCATCCCGACTCTGATCTTCTTGATATCCATTTTGGGAATCCACCCCATCACTGGAAGCCCTCCCTCCACCTCGAGGATGCCAATGGGGCAGGGTTCAAACTGGACGCTTGAAAAAGGCATGAGGGGCTGACGAACAACAAAATGCTCAGGAGGGACGTGAATCCTTGTAAAGGTCAATAGCTTCCCTTCTGTTTTAATCTCCTTCCATTCCATTTCGATACCCATGCAAGAGGGGCAATCTGCCCGTGGAGGATAATATTGTTTCTCACATTTCTTGCAAATGGTTGATAGAATCCTCCCCTCTGCTAAATCGGTGGCAAACCGGTTCACCTTTGTCTGGCTGATGAAAAGAGAAAAATTCTTGAACTCCATCCTAATCCCTCCTGAAGATATGAATAAATGAGACCTGACCCGAACCGCCTACGTTGTGGGTTAGGCCAATCTCCGGATCCTTCACCTGCCTTGGCCCGGCTTCCCCTCTCAGCTGTTTTGCGATCTCAATAGCCATGGATATGCCTGTGGCACCCAGAGGATGACCTTTTGACTTCAACCCACCGTCAACATTGACTGGAATCCGACCCCCGACATAAGTCTCCTTTGCCTCAATCAATTTCCCTCCTTCGCCTCTTTCGCAGAAACCAAGGTCCTCATAGGCCACAATCTCAGCAATCGTGAAACAGTCGTGCACTGTTGCGATGTCAATGTCAGACGGCCCGACCCCAGCCATTTTATAGGCCGCTTTAGCCGCCTCTCGAGTGGCCTGAAGTGAAGTCAAAGATCTTCGGTCACCCAGCCTCATCGAATCGGTACCACATCCAAGCCCAGCGATCCAGATCGGCTTCTTTGAAATGGCTTTGGCTCTCTCTTCGGATGCCAACAACACAGCGGCTGCTCCATCGGTAATCAAACTACAATCGTAGAGTTTGAGTGGATAGGCTACGGTAAAGGAAGTGAGGGCTCTCTCCAGCGTGATCTCCTTCTGCATCTGGGCATAGGGGTTGAGGCTTCCATAATAATGGTTCTTAACGGAAACCATGGCTAACTGCTCTTCTGTGGTCCCATACTCTGCCATATGGGCATTTGCGATCATGGCATAATAACCTGGAAAGGTCGTTCCGAAAGGATACTCCCAGATCGCATCGCCTGCACGGCCCATGATTTCAGTGGCAATGCTGGTAGGGACCTCTGTCATCTTCTCGACGCCTACGACCAGCACGACATCGGCCAGACCGGAGACGATATTCATCCATCCTGTTCTCAAGGCGGCACTTCCAGTGGCACAGGCGGCTTCAACCCGATAGTTGGGCTTTGGATGAAAACCGATATAATCATGAACCTGTGCAGAAGGCTGAATGCCGAATGAAAATTCATCCCCTGCCACGCCGGTGACCATGCTATCGACCTCACTTAAAGAAATGGCCGCATCCTCCAGACAGCCTTTGACCGCTTCAAAGGCAAGTTCACGAATTGATGCATCCGATCTCACCCCAAACTTCCCATGTCCGATTCCCACAATCCCAACTTTTTTCATCTTCGATCTATCCTTTCGTTGTTTTCCTTTTCTATAAATCGATTGACTGCAATGTTGTCATTACCCTGAGGTTTAGGTGACGGTTACGAAGCCCGTTTCGGTGGTCGGTCACGGTTACGTCAAAAGAATTAAACACAATAGACCTAACCTTCTATTAACGATACCGGCCTCTTTACCATAACCCTTTGACGAAATTGGCTCACTTCCCATACAATTCCTTGACCTTCGGTCGATCAATGGAGCCATCCTCTCTCTTGGGAAGTCCATCGACAAACTGGACATAGCCTGGTTTCTTATATCGTGCAATTCGGCCCGCGACGAAATCAATCAGATCTTTATCCGTCAGGGTCATATTCGGTTTTAAGACACAGACCGCTTTAACTCCTTCTCCGAACTTTGGATCAGGAACCCCGATCACAGAAACCTCTTGTACACTTGGATGCTCGAGGATCACCTTTTCCACCTCAACCGGATAGACATTTTCGCCTCCGGGCTTAATCAACTCTTTTTCAGCCTTTCGACCGGCAAACCAGAGATACCCCTCCTCGTCCAGACGGCCTGCATCTCCTGTATGATGCCATCCATCCCGAAACGTTTGTTGGGTTAACTCCTCTTCTCCCCAGTATCCCAGAAAGACCAGAGGACCACGCACCAGAATCTCCCCCACGTTCCCTGTCTTAACTTCTTTATCAAACTCATCGACGATCTTGATATCTACCAAGGGTCCCTGTTTGCCAGCACATCCGGGTTTTTCTCGATTGGAACAGACACTGGTCAACCCCATCGTCTCGGTCTGACCATAGACCAGCCAGAACTGACCATGACCCAGATTTTCGAAGCGCTTGATGGTCTCTTGTAAATCGATTCCTAATACATTTCTCAACGAGGAAAGCGTGCACTCCCCTTTGGCCTGCTCATCGAGTAACTGGAGGAGAATGGGTGGAAAGTCACCGATGAGGGTGATCTTCTCTTGATCGATCATCTTGCCCGTAAGTTTCGGATCAAATTTAGAAATCATCACATTCCTTCCACCCACATGCATCATGACCAGGGCTCCGAACATCCCAGCAATATGGAAAAGAGGAAGGATGTTGAGATAGGAGTCTTCTTGATGAAGACCCATGATGGCAATATTCTGAATGGTGACGGAGGTAAGATTATGATGGCTGATGACAGCACCGCGAGGCTTTCCCTGAACCGCTGCCGTGTGCATGATGACAAAAGGATCGTCACCATCCAGTTCAGCCGAATCCGCAGGATTTCCCCTCAGAAGGGCGCTATAGGGAATGTAATTCCCTCCTCCTGTTCCAAAAGTCACAAAGATTTTCAAAAAAGGTGTGGACGCTTGGAGGTCGGAGATCACCTTCTCAAAATCAGAGTCCACAACAATCATGACCGGTTGGGTGTTCGTAAGATTGTAATTGATCTCTTCGGGAGAAAGTCTGAAGTTGATGGGAACCATGATCCCACCGACCGATGCAATGCCACCCATTAAGGAGAAAAAGTGGGCATCATTTTTGGCTAAGATGGCAATCCGATCCCCTTTCCTAATTCCCTTCTCTTTCAGCCAGCCTGCGACCCGGTTGGCACGGTCGAAGAGTTCTCCATAGGTGACTTTCTCATCTTCGGATTGGATGGCAATCCTGTTTTTATAAATAACCGCATTTCTTTTATAGATATCATAGACCGTAAAACTTCGTACTCTCATCTTCCGTCCCTCCTTAGAGAACAATTTTTCGAAATGGGCTATCTCTCGACGATCAGCGATGGCGACCTCTTCTATGATTCAGATACTTTTCGCCGCTCCTCCTCTCTGAGCTCCCGTCTCAAATACTTTCCTACCTTCGATTTCGGAAGCATATCCCTAAATTCAATGTACTGGGGGACCTTATAAGGAGCCAGCCTCTCCTTGCACCATTTCGTTAACTCATAGCCGCTGATCCCCTTAATATCTTCCTTAAGCACCACAAAGGCTTTAATCCGCTCCCCTACCTTTTCGTCTGGGATTCCAACCACACTGGCAGCAATGACCGCAGGATGTTCCTGGAGCACCCGCTCGACCTCAGCCGCAGCAATTCGATAGCCTTTATGCTTGATGAGGTCAACCGACCGATCCCTGAAGTAAAGCCATTGATTCTGATCAACCTCAACAATATCTTTTGTCCGGTACCAGACCTCGCCATCTATTTCGAGAAAACATTTTTCCGTTTCCTCGGGCTTATTCCAATAGGCCTTTACCGCAAAGGGGGAAGTCGCCAATAATTCGCCCGGTTCACCGGCAGGTACAGGATTCAGCGTATCCGGATCAACTAACCGAAACTTACTACCAGGAGAAATTTTCCCCGCCGCCCCTTCTGGAGGGACGCCATCTCTGGCGTAGCTGAGTGAGATGGCCGCACAGAGCTCTGTAGCACCATACCCCTGATAGAGAGGAATACCGAACTTCTTCAGCCACCGATTGGCCACTTCGGTCGGGAGAACATCTCCTCCAGTCCCGCAATATTTCAAAGAACTCAGGTCATAATAATCCAAGCGGTCATGTTCTAAAATCATCCGGTACATCGCTGGGACGGCAAACATGCGGGTAGCCTTATAGCGATGAATATGGTCAAACATGGCATCGAGCACGACACGTGGCATGATGATTAAAGGTTCACCTGTGACCAGCAGAGGGGTCAGACCATCCATCTGTCCGATGACATGATAGAGAGGCGCTGCCAACAGAGAAATCCCCTCCCCCTGAGATACAACAGGCTCAGCAGCCTTTGCCCATTCATCAATTCGATACAGAAAAAGACCAGCGGACAGAGGCACCCCTTTGGGAAAACCGGTTGTGCCACCAGTATAGAGCATCACGGCAGTATCCTCCGGCTTTCCATGAAATGGAGGAAGCGATTCGGGTAAGCCCCTCTCGATCAATTCTCGAAATGGGATAAATTCCTTGCCTCTTGGGATCTTTCCTTTAGGGACCCGGCCGAAGCCCTTTCCGAAAGATCTCTTCCACCAGGGCAAAAGATCAACCAGATTGGTGACCACGACCTTACGGACAGGAATTTCCGAAAAGATATCGAGGATATAACTGACATTGGTATCCATACACAGAATGATCTCGGATTCAACATCATTGGCCATATATCGGATATCATAGGCTGTATAGACCGGAGCGACCATCACGGGAACCGCCTCAAGCCGCTGGAGCGCAAGCCAGGCGATGATCGTTTGTGGCAGGTTATAGAGATAGACGATCACCTTATCTTCCTTTTTGACTCCCAACTCATAGAGTCCAGCCGCAAATCGAAGAACCATTGAACGAAGCTCTGAAAAAGTGTAGGTTTCCCCTAAAAAGATCAGGGCGGTTTTTTCAGGCCACTTCTTGGCCACTTCTTCAAAAGCCCCATAGGTTGTATTCGCCATGAGATCTGTCATACCGTTTCCTGTGCGATGGATTATTGTTTGTCGATCCTGGGGGATGGGCAAACCATCCAGAAGGGTTTAAAGGCGGACTTTCCCAGGATGAAGTTCGAGTTACACTCCCATAAAGGTGGAGCGGACTTCTGGGTTCTCTCTCAGCTCCTCTCGGGTTCCCTGAAGAGTGAGCATTCCATTTTCGATCACGTATCCCCGATCAACAATCGGCAAAAGGGGCCGAGCAAATTGTTCCGCCACCAGAACAGTGATCCCCTCCTGCCGGATCTGCTTGATCGCCTGGATCAAACTGTTCTGCATGGCCGGACTGAGCCCCAATAATGGTTCATCGAGAAGCAGAAGCTTTGGCCGAGTCATCAAAGCCATCCCAATGGAGACCATCTGCTGCTCTCCACCACTACAAAAACCGGCCCTTCTCTTTTTCAATTTTTTCAGTGGCGGAAAGATTGAGTAAACGAAGTCATAACTCTTCTTGATATTGGAATCTTTTCGGAGATAGGTGCTGATCCTCAAATTCTCTTCAACATCGCTATCAGGAAAGACCGGATGCCTCTCCCGACTCAGAGCGATCCCCTTCCGAATTCGAATATTCGGCTTCGCAAAAAGGATCTCCTCTCCTTCAAACCAGATTTCTCCCATGAGGGTGATTCGCTCCCCTCCCCTTCTCTCCTCTTTCACCTTCATGTCAATGATAAGGCCGGAGATCGTATTCATGAGCGTTGTCTTGCCAGCGCTGTTCGATCCCAAGGCGCTCACGATCTCGCCTCGATGAACCTCAAGAGAGAGATCATTCAACGCAAGGGCATTCTCAAAAAAGACCATTAGATTTTTGACTTCCAGCATCTCTCCTAACCTATCTGTTCTTCGTTCATTGTTTATAGTCCATCGTTCCTATCAACCATCGACCTCTATACCGAGGTAGGCCTTCTGGACTTCCTCTGTTTCCATGGCCTCTTTGGGAGAGCCGTCAGCGATCTTTCTCCCAAAATTGAGGACAATCACCCGGTTAGCTACCCGGAAGAGCTCCTTGAGGCGATGTTCTGCCATCACAATAGTCAATCCTTCTCGGTTAAACTTCTCAATCAATGGAAGCGTTGCTGCCACTTCGGACATGGCCATACCAGAAAAGAGCTCATCCAAAATGAGGAGATCTGGACGAAGCGCCATGCACCTTGCCAAATCGAGTCGTTTGAGGTATCCATGAGGGAGGCTACCGGCTGTTTTATAGGGAACTGCAGAATCCCTCTCAAATCCAAGGTCATCCAGAAGGTCAATGGCAACATCATCCCTCTCGCCATACCTCCCGCCTCCGAATTTCTTCACCCTTGGTGAGTAGAGCGGGACGATGAGGTTCTTAAAGGCAGGCAGTTTATGAAAAGCCCTCACCATCTGAAAACTTCGTGAAACGCCCAGACAGGCAATGGCGTATGGAGCCTTGGCGGTAATATTCGCATCCCTGTAGGTGATCTTGCCAGAGGTCGGTTTCACAAAGCCGGTGATCAGATTGATCAGGGTTGTTTTGCCTGAACCATTCGGTCCGATCAACCCCAGAAACTCACCTTTTCGGAGATCAAAACTCACATCATCAACGGCCACCACCCCGCCAAATCGTTTGGTCAGATGCTCAACCTTTAAGATGATCTCATCCTGCATCCTAAACCCTCACATCCCTTTCAAACTGATGATATTTCCTCTCAATATAGTGGAAGAGACCTTCTGGAAGAATGACCAGCGCCGCAATCAGAATGGCACCATAGAGGGCCATTCTCAATCCACCAAGCGCACGAAGAACCTCTGAAAGGGGAACCAGGAGGAATGTCCCGATGGTGGCTCCGGCAAAACTCCCTGGCCCTCCGAGCACAGCGCTGGCTAAGGGCAGAACCGTATAATCGAGAGCAAAAACCGACCTACCAACAAACTGGTAGTAATGGGTCATTAAGGCACCAGCAAAACACCCCACACCTCCTGCAATGAAGATGGCCTGCGCCTTATACCAGTAAATATTGATTCCACCAGCCATGACGACCCGGTCATCGTCTTTAATCCCTTTTAAGACAAGACCAAAATCCTCATTGATCAGTTTCCGAAATCCAAACAGACAGATGATCACGGCGAAGATTCCAAGATACATGGCTAACCAACCGCTTGGAAAGGGGGTTAGAGAGAGCAGTCCATGGGTGCCACCCAAGATATCGAGCGTCTCGATCAGATGGGCAAACAACAAGGGAAGAATGAGCGTCACCATTGAGAAATAGACTCCTCTCAATCTCAAGACCGAAACGAGAAGGAGGGTGCAAAAGAATGCTCCGGCAAGGGTTGCCAGTGGAATGGATAGATAGATGGGCATCTTAAGATAGTGATTCAACCCACCACTGATGTAGGCGCCCACACCGAAGAAGAGAGCTTGACCTAATGAGACAAGTCCCACGGAGGCCATCAGATCCCAACTCAATGCGAGAAGAGCAAACATGCAGGAATAGAATAAAACTTTTTCCCAGTAACCTCCTGACACAAAAAAAGGCAGAACCAGAAGGGCTAAAACCGGAAGAAAACGGGGAAGAAAAAGGTAGGTCATGTCACGCAGGGTGGCTAAGACAAAGACGGTATCTGCTCTCACTTTAATTCCACGATCAATTCTCTCTCTTCGATATCGAACCGGTTCAGACATGTTAGACTCTTTCTTCTAATTCCTTATATTTGCCGAAGATGCCAGAAGGTTTTACGGCCAAAATGATAACGATGGCCGCAAGGGTGACGACAGTCAGCCACTGTGCCTTGAAGAAGGTAGCCACAAGGATCTGGCTGAATCCGAGTATAAAACTTGCCAGAAGGATTCCAGGAACGCTCTCCAATCCGCCAACAATCCCAACAGCCAGGGCATAGATCAGAATGTCATATCCCACCTCTGTATCAATGGAGCCAAGAGGAAGAATGGCCAGGCCTGCAACCACAGCCAGGGCCGATCCAAAGGCGAGGCTAAGTGCGGCTGTCCAATCGGATTCGATCCCGAGGGAGATGGCTGTCCGTTCATTCTGGGCAATGGCTCTGAAGGAGAGGCCCACACGGGTGCGATGTGTAAAAAGATAGAGAAAGAGGATGAGAACAATTCCGATACCAACCAGAAAGATCCGTTGATAATCAAGCCAGACCTTTCCGATCTGGACACTCCCTTTAATAAATTCAGGTAAGACATAGGTAAAGCCGGAAAACCCCAGATAACGTAAAACCTCAATAATCACGATAGCAGCAGCCAAGGTGGCAATCACCTCATTGATCACCAGACCCCTTAAGCGAAGCATCAGCCCCCAGTAGAGGATAAAGCCAAGAAACCCTACGATGATGATCGCAAGGATCGCTGAGAAGAGATATGGAATGCCCAACTGGTTGATGAAGATCCAGGTCAAAATCCCACCCAAAAGATAGAATGCCCCATGCGCAAAGTTTGGAACGCCGCTGATCCCAAAGGTGAGGCTAAAGCCAATGGCTATCAGCGCCAGCGTGACACTATTCGTAATGCCATAGATAAAGATTTCCATAGGTGAGTTTTTTCTCTTTGAGCTTCAACTTGGATATTGTAAACCTAAATTGAGCGATTTCTTTCACCCTTCACAAGGGGGGCGGGGAGGCCGAAAAGCCTTTTAGAGCGATGACCTTTGATTGATTAAATCAACCATCGGGTCTGTTCAATCATCACCCGTTGGGTGAAAGCTTAAGGTCCATGACCCAGACGTTCAAGATATCGCATTCTAAAAGGGTTTGAGGCATTGCCGCCCCCCTTAGGAGATAGGGTGAATCGCTCAATTTAGGTTTTAAATATCTAACATATCTTGACAAAAACCGTCAAAGAGTATAAATGATTGATAACGAATTACGAGTTACAAATCACGCTCAACAAAAAAGCCTGGGTGGCGGAATTGGTAGACGCAAGGGACTTAAAATCCCTCGGTGGTCCCCCACCGTGCCGGTTCAACTCCGGCCTCAGGCACCAAATAGTTGTGGAGTTAGTTTTTTGACTAACTCCTTTTTTAATTGTGCTCAAAGGATCCGAATCGGTTTCTATCCCTAAGGGCCATGAGTTATATCGGTGAGGTCTATAAAAAGGGATGGCATTTTTAGAAGTAGTTTGAGGAAAAATCTGCGGAATCGTTTTTAGTGATTTCTGCTTAAGCCTGCCTGCGTTAGGCAGGTCAGGCCTAAGCGCGTCATCCAGGAGCAAAAGGCAATTTCTCATAACTCTCAAAAAGATATTTTGACAAATAGAGGGGTATTTCTTAAAATGGCAGCAGATGGAAGAGAAAGTTATTAAAAGGCTGAATAAATTAAAGAAGATCAGTGTGATTAAAGACTATACCATTGGCGGTGCTCATGCTTTGGCCTATTATCTTGAGCCAGTCAAGACCCTCGATTTTGATATTTTTATACTCATCGAGTCGGACCAGGATTTTTATAACTTCCGTAACTATATTAAAAAGTCAGGCTTTAAAGTGAGCGGGACTCATGTCGTGATTGATTACACCCCTGTCCATTTTCTACCCGGTTCCATGTCTCCATTTATTAATGAAGCCATCAGAAAGTCAAAACGGATTAGAATAGGTGGTCTCCCTTCAAAAGTCCTTAGCATAGAATATCTCATAGTTTCTCTTCTTTTCTCATTCCGATTGAAAGACAGAATGGTGATTCCCGATTTGTTAGAGTTGGCTGACAAAACGAAGCTTCAGGAAATCATAGAGAGGTATAGCGATGAGGAAGCTCCTTTGGATAAAAGACTCCAAAGAATTTTGGAGAGTATTTCATGAAGAGAGAGTTAAAGAAAGAAGAAAACTTAGGTCCCTCCCTTTTAAGAAGAAGCTTGAGATCATGAGAGTTAAGAATAAATAAGGTTCATCAGGGTAGGGAGTGGGTGATCTTCCCATCCCTCCTCTGTACCCCTTTGACTTAGAGGGGCAAATAGAAGGGAGTACTTTAGGAAAGACTGGCCATTGAATTGAATTAAGGATTTACAGAGGGGTATTCAATATGAACCCTTATGATCACATCCCAGATACTTAAAGAGGCCGGTGATGAAGTTTCCCCAGGTGGGCAACAGGCGATCGATCTCATAAGGGATCAGTTTGAGCGTTCCTTCATGGATTTTACTATGGATTTCTTCTAATTTTTTGAAATGGAGAGGCCATGTTTTTTTACCAAGCTCACAGACCATATGAATATTTTTTGTTTTCCCGTCAATGTCCAGGATTCGCAACCGTTTAAATCCGTCACCAGCGAAGAATTGGGTCCCATTCTCCTTCATCTCAATCAATTTATCCCAGCTAAAGGAGCATTCCTCCTGCTTCTTTGAATTCGTCTTTTCTGTGGTCTTTTCTTTTTTCCCAGTCCTTTTCATTTCTCTTTATCCATCTCCTGCCACTGATTCAGAGTCTTTATGGAGATAGGAGGATTTGGGTTTAAGCATATTTTAATGTATTAAAGAAAGAGAGTTGTGTCAAGATACCTTTGCGCATTGAATAAATTCCAGTGTTCAGACAGGGGAGTGGAGGGTTGACTTTGGGGAGTGATTGATATATTAAGTTGGCATAAAAATTTTCAGGAGGTGGAGAACGATGAAGGTATTGGGAATTCTTGGAAGTCCTCGGATGGGTGGAAATAGCGATCTTCTTCTGGATCAGGCCCTGGAAGGGGCGGGAGAGAAGGGAGCAAAGACGGAAAAGATTATCCTGAGCAGAAAAAAGATTTCAGGATGCCTCGATTGCACAAAATGTAATGAGACAGGTTTATGTGTGATTAAGGACGATATGATTGGAATTCACAAAAAGATTCTTCGGGCGGATGCCATCATCCATAGTGTTCCCCTCTATTTCTGGGCAATGACGTCTCAGACGAAAGCCTACTTAGATCGCTGGTGCGCCTTTTTTGATGGAAACTGGAACTGGCACAAAGCCTATCTACCCAAGATGAGAGGAAAGAAAATCGGTCTAATCACGGTCTGTGGCGATCCCAATGTCCATACCGCTGACCCCATCGTCCATAGTTTTAGAGAAACCTGCAACTTCTCCGGAATGAAATTATTTCCTGTGGTTCAGGTCTCTGCCGCCACGAAGGGAGAGGTTGCCAACAATGAGAAGGCAAAAAGAGAGGCATTTCAGTTAGGAAGAAAGATAGCGACTCCCTGATGCTAACCAGAAGAGAAGGTTATCAGGATACCAGAGCATCAGGTGAAACCTGATACCCCGATGCTCTGTTTTATATCCCCTTCATGGCTTTCTTTAAGTTATCGTTGCACTGAA
>Ga0209207_1000678_pt1 | contig 19226 bp, 19 predicted proteins | sample SaghotsprinmetaG_FD_184140 | JGI IMG/M metagenome (GOLD analysis project Ga0209207, IMG submission 184140) | Hot spring microbial communities from South Africa to study Microbial Dark Matter (Phase II) - Sagole hot spring metaG (SPAdes) (version 3) | ecosystem: Environmental > Aquatic > Thermal...
ACTGCGTTGAAAACGGCCTCACAGCCGAAGGCTGAACGCGCTTTAGCGCGGCCCCGAAGGGGTGAGCGAAGCGAATCAAATGCTCATTTACAACACGTAAACTGCGCTTTTGACTCACTACGTTCGCTCTGTGGGCCAGCCTGCGGCTGTTACTCCGCTTCGCTACGTTGCGGCCGTTTGACCAGCCTGAGGCTGTTACTGGCGTAGCGCCTTGTCTTGCCTGCCTCGCCTACGTTTTTCAACGGCCTGCTAGCGCAGTTGGCTTTCCGCCAGGGTGCGGGTGCGCGGGATGCGGGCGGCGTCCCAGTGCGCGCTGGCCCAGCGCAGGAGCTCTTCGGCGCTGGCCTGTTCGCCGCCTTCCGGCAGCGGCTGGCCCAGGGCGCGCAGGGCGCGCAGCAGCAAGGGGGTGGCCTGGTCGGCCGGCAGGGGCGGGGAGCGGTAGGACTTACCCAGCTTGTGCCCGTCGGGCTGGATGATCAGGGGCACATGCAGGTAGCGCGGCTGCGGCAGGCCGAGCAGCTCCTGCAGATACAGCTGGCGCGGGGTCGAGTCGAGCAGGTCGGCGCCGCGCACCACATCGGTCACACCCTGCCAGCCATCGTCCAGCACCACGGCCAGTTGATAGGCATACAGGCCGTCGCGGCGGCGAATCACGAAGTCGCCCACCTCGCGGCCCAGGTGCTGGCTGTACTGGCCCTGCACTCGGTCGATGAAACCGTAGCGACTGTCCGGCACGCGCAGGCGGATGGCGGCGTTATCCTGGGCGTGGCCGGCGGCGCGGCAGAAGCCGGGGTAGATGCCCTGATGGCCTTCGAGTTGCTTGCGCGAGCAGGTGCAGGCATAGGCCAGGTCGCGTTGCAGCAGTTCGTCCACCAAGGCGGCATAGGCGGCGTGGCGCTCGCTCTGGCGTACCAGTTCGCCATCCCAGTGCAGGCCATAGTTTTCCAGGCTGCGCAGAATGGCGGCCTGGGCACCGGGCACTTCCCGGGGGGGGTCGAGGTCTTCCATGCGTAGCAGCCAGCGCCCGCCCACTGCGCGGGCGTCGAGGTAGGAGGCCAGGGCGGCGACCAGGGAACCGAAATGCAGATAGCCGCTGGGCGTAGGAGCGAAGCGGCCTATATAGGTGGGTGTGTTCATACGGGCGCGAGCCAGTAGAAATGACAGAGGGTGCCGAAGCACCCTCTGGGACGGATCAGGAACCGACCTGCTTTTCCTTGATTTCCGCCAGGGTCTTGCAGTCGATGCACAGGGTGGCGGTGGGGCGGGCTTCCAGGCGGCGGATGCCGATCTCGACGCCGCAGGAGTCACACCAGCCGTAGTCGTTGTCTTCGATCAGCTGCAGGGTTTCGTCGATCTTCTTGATCAACTTGCGCTCGCGGTCGCGGGCGCGCAGTTCGAGGCTGAATTCCTCTTCCTGGCTGGCACGGTCTGCTGGATCAGGGAAGTTGGCCGCCTCGTCCTGCATATGGTGCACGGTACGATCGACTTCCTGCATCAGTTCCAGCTTCCACTTGTTGAGGATGCCGGTGAAGTGGGCGCGCATCGGCTCACTCATGTACTCCTCGCCCTTGGATTCTTTGTAGGGCTCGAAACCACGAGTCAGTTGGCTGCTTTTTTCTTTTGCTTTGGTGGGCATGGATGACCGCCTCTCACTCTCTCTAATCCACTGCGCAGGATGGTGTCCCTTGCCGAGCACGCTCGACCCTGCGGCTGCAAGCGGGCGAACTTACCAGATCAACACCAGCCGCGCCACTCCCGGTTGTCGAAGCTGTGCCGGCTATGCTTTAGAATCCGCCGCTTACCCCTTACCCAGGCAGTTCCATGGCCCCGTCCTACAGTGCGCGCAGCCGCGCCATCGAACCCTTTCACGTGATGGCCCTGCTGGCCCGCGCCAATCAATTGCAGGCCGAAGGCCGCGACGTGATCCATCTGGAAATCGGCGAGCCGGATTTCACCACCGCCGCGCCCATCGTCGCCGCCGGCCAGGCCGCCCTGGCCGATGGACACACCCGCTATACCGCCGCTCGCGGTCTGCCGGCCCTGCGCGAGGCGATTGCCGGCTTCTATGCCGAGCGCTACCGATTAAGCATAGACCCTGAGCGCATTCTGATTACCCCGGGCGGCTCCGGCGCCCTGCTGCTGGCCGCCAGCCTGTTGGTGGACCCGGGCAAGCACTGGCTGCTGGCCGACCCCGGCTACCCCTGCAACCGCCATTTTCTGCGCCTGGTGGAAGGCGCCGCGCAGTTGGTGCCGGTGGGCCCGGAGGTGCGTTACCAGCTCACCCCCGAGCTGGTGGCGCGACATTGGGACCGCGATAGCGTCGGCGCCCTGGTCGCTTCGCCAGCCAACCCGACTGGTACCTTGCTTGATCGCGATGAGCTGGCCGGCCTGTCCAGTGCGCTCAAGTCCCGCGGTGGGCACTTTGTGGTGGATGAGATCTACCATGGCCTGACCTATGGGGTGGACGCCGCCAGCGTGCTGGAGGTGGATGACGAGGCCTTTGTGCTCAACAGTTTTTCCAAGTATTTCGGCATGACCGGCTGGCGCCTGGGTTGGCTGGTGGCGCCGCCGGCCGCGGTGCCAGAGTTGGAGAAGCTGGCGCAGAACCTCTATATCAGCGCGCCGAGCATGGCCCAGCATGCCGCCCTGGCCTGTTTCCAGCCGGCCACCCTGGCGATCCTCGAACAGCGTCGGCATGCCTTCCAGCAACGTCGCGATTTCCTGCTGCCGGCCCTGCGGGCGTTGGGTTTCAGGATCGCCGTGGAGCCCCAGGGCGCCTTCTATCTGTATGCCGATATCAGCGCCTTTGGTGGCGATGCCTTTGCCTTCTGCCAGCACTTTCTGGAGACCGAGCATGTGGCCTTCACCCCGGGCCTGGATTTTGGTCGGCACCTGGCCGGTCAGCATGTGCGCTTTGCCTATACCCAGGACCTGCCGCGTCTGCAGCAGGCGGTCGAGCGCATCGAGCGCGGTCTGAAGAGCTGGCGCCCCGATGCGCTTTGATCCACCCCTTGAGGAGGGCCGGCTGCTGCGCCGCTACAAGCGCTTTCTCGCCGATATCGAGACGGTCAGTGGCGAGCTGCTGACGATTCACTGCCCCAATACCGGCTCGATGCTCAACTGCATGGCTGAAAACGCACGGGTCTGGTTTAGCCGCAGCACGGACCCCAAGCGCAAGCTGCCCGGTACCTGGGAGCTGGGGGAAACGCCCCATGGGCGTCTGGCGGTGATCAATACCGGGCGGGCCAATGCCCTGGTGGAGGAGGCGCTGCGGGGCGGGTTGATCGCCGAGCTGAACGGCTTTACCGGCCTTAAGCGCGAAGTGCCCTATGGCCAGGAACGCAGCCGTATCGACTTTCGCCTGGACTATCCGACAGGCCCGGTGTTCGTCGAAGTGAAAAGCGTGACCCTGGGTTTTGCCGACAGCCCTGTGGCCGCCTTCCCCGATGCCCGCACCGAGCGTGGCGCCAAACACCTGCGCGAGCTGGCCAGCCTGGCCCGGGCCGGCGTGCGGGCGGTGCAGCTGTATTGCGTCAACCTGAGTGCTATCGACGCGGTACGCCCGGCGGTGGAGATCGATCCGGTTTATGCCGCCGCCCTGGCTGAGGCGGTCGCTGCCGGGGTTGAGGTACTGGCCTATGGCGCCGTGATCAGCCCCGAGCAGGTCTATCTGGCAAGGCGTCTGGAGGTGCGGCTGTAAGCGCCTGCGGCTGCATGGCGCTGCGCAGATGCTGCTCGAACTGCTCGACTATGGCTGGCCAGCCCTGGCGTGAGGCGTGCAGGCGAGCGTTGAGGCGCACCCGGCGCAGGTTCTCGCGGTTTTCCAGCAGCCAGCTGGCCGCCTCGACAAAGCCGGCCTCGTCCTCGGCCGTGGCCAGGGCGCCGTTATGCCCGTGACGGATATGCTGGCCCGCCGCGGCCTGGTCGAAGGCCACCACACCCAGGCCCGAGGCCAGGGCTTCGAGGACCACATTGCCGAAGGTCTCCGACAGGCTGGGAAAGATAAACAGATCCCCCGAGGCATAGTGGCTGGCCAGCGCTTCGCCGCGCTGCACCCCGCAGAACAGCGCCGCGGGCAGTTGCTGCTGCAGGTTGGCGCGTTGCGGGCCGTCGCCCACCAGGATGAGTTTCAGGCGTTTGTCCGGGTGGGCCTGCTGCAGGGCCTGGAAGGTGGCGCCGAGCAGGGCCAGATTCTTTTCCGCGGCCAGCCGGCCGATATGCAGGACGGCGATATCCTCATCGCTCAGGCCCCAGCTGGTGCGTAGCGCAGTGCAACGTTTGGCCGGGTGGAACAGCTGGCTGTCGACGCCGCGGGCCAGTTGTGCCAAGCGCTGGAAGCCACGCCGGCCCAGTTCCAGCTGCTGGCTGAGGCTGGGTACCAGGGTCAGTTGCGAGCGGTTATGAAACCAGCGCAGATAGTGGGTCAGGGCCCGGGTCAGCAGGCCGAAGCCATAATGTCCGCTGTATTGCTGGAAGTTGGTGTGAAAGCCGCTGACCACCGGAATGCCCAGGCGTCGTGCAGCGCGCAGGGCGGATAGCCCCAGGGGGCCCTCGGTGGCGATATAGAGCACATCCGGGCGCTGGCGGCGCCAGCTGCGCAGGAGTTTGTGCAGGGCCGACTGGCCCCATTGCAGGCCGGCATAACCGGGCAATGGCCAGCCGCGGGTCAGCAGCAGTTGTGCATCGGCGATGTGGGCCGGGTCGCTGGCCTGGCGCGGGCGCACCAGTTGCAGGCGATGGCCGCGGGCCAGCAGGCCTTCGTGGAGTCGGCCGAGGGTGTTGGCCACGCCATTGACCTCCGGCGGGAAGGTTTCGGTGATCAGGGCGATATGCAGGGGGCTTGTGCTCATGGCCGCAGTGTCGGCGGCGGCCATGTAGCAAAGATGACATCAGGGTTGCGGATTTGTGACGGGGCTGGCCCCGCGCTCGCGTACCCAGAATACCGTTGCCCCGGCAACCGCCGCCGGCATCATCAGGATATTCAGCCCCGGCACCCAGAGCGCGGCATAGGTGATGCCGCCAAAGCCCAGACTCTGCCAGCGCTTCTCGCGCAGCCAGGCGAGCATCTCCTGCCAGCTCATCTTGTTGTTGTCAGCCGGGTAGTCGATGTACTGGATGGCCATCATCCACACCCCGAACAGCAGCCATAGCGGTGCGGCGATCAGGTTGAGCACCGGGATAAAACTCAGGATCAGCAGGGCGATGGCGCGCGGCACAAAGTAGGCCAGCTTGCGCAACTCGCGTCCCAGGGTGCGCGGCACCATGGCCAGCAACTCGGTCCAGCTGAACGGCGGAAAGGGGTCTTCGCCGCGCACCACCACCTCGACCTTTTCCGCAAGGAAGCCGTTAAAGGGTGCGGCGATCAGATTGGCCAGCAGGGTGAAGGTGAAAAACACCATCAGCAGCACCAGCACCACGAACAGGGGCCAGAGGATGTACTCAAGAAAACCCAGCCAGCTCGGCAGGCTGGGCATAAAGCTGTCCACCCAGCCGCCGAACTGCTGCACGGCCACATAGATCAGGCCGACAAACAGAATCAGGTTGACCGCCAGGGGCAGCAGCACGAACAGGCGCAGGCCGGGGCTGAGCACCAGGCGCAGGCCTTCCTTGAGGTATTGCGGGCCGCTCAGTACGGGGGCAGCAGGCATGGGATTCTCCGCGCAGGGTAGGTGGCGCAGACCTTAGCGGCTTTGCCGGCCAGGGAAAAGTGGCGGTTATGCCCTGGCCTCTTGCGTACTGTAAAGCACGACGCTGTTGCGTACCTGCTTGGCCCGGTACATGGCCTGGTCGGCGGCGCTGATCAGGGCGCTGGCGCTATCGGCATGCTCTGGGTAGAGGGCGATGCCGATGCTGGGGGTGACGAAGTCGATGCGCGTGCCGCTGAACTCGAAGGGCTGGCTCAGCGCCTGGATCAAGCGCTGGCCCAGGGTGCTGGCGTTCTGGGCATTGCCGGCGGGCATCAACAGGGTGAACTCATCGCCCCCCAGGCGGTACAGCTGTTCGGACTGGCGCAGGGTGTTGCGCATGCGCTCGGCGATGGCCAGCAGCAGGGCATCGCCGGTGTCATGGCCGAAGCGGTCGTTGACCTCCTTGAAGCGATCCAGGTCCACATACAGCAGGGCCAGGCTGCTGTCTTGCCGCTGCGCCTGCTCCAGGGCCTGCTGCAACTGCTCGGCGAAGGCCTTGCGGTTGCCCAGGTCGGTGAGTGGGTCGCGGTAGGCCATTTCGCGCAGCTGTTGCTGATAGGCCACCTGCTCGCTGATATCGCGCAGAATGCCATGGTAGCCACTGAGCTGGCCCAGGTTGTCGATGATCAGGGAGAAACGGATTTCACAGTGGGCCTGGCTGCCGTCTGCCCGCCTGAAGGGCGCGGCGAAGGGGGCGGTGCGCGTGGCGCCGTTTTCCAGGGCCTGGAGAAACAGGGCCTGGGCGCGTTCGACCTGTTCGGCACCGAGCAGGTCGCCCAGGCTCAGCTGCAGCAGTTGCGTCTGGGTATAGCCGAGCAATTCGCCCAGGGCCGGGTTGACCTGCAGCAGTCGCCCCTGGGTGTCGATCTCGAAGTAGCCGTCCTGGATCGAATCGAGAATGGCCTGGTCGCGCACCTCGCTCTGTTGCAGGCGATCGAGCATCTGGTTCAGTTCGCCGGCCAGGGCGCCCAGTTCGTCGCGGCCCTGATCCTGCAGGCGGCTGAGCACCGGAGCATGGCCGATCACGGCGATCTCCTCGTGCATGCGCTGCACCCGGCGCAGCACCCAGTATTCCAGGCCCAGGTAGAGCAGGGCGATGGCGCTGAGGGTGACCAGCACGGCGGCCACCAGGAAAAAGCGAATGGCCAGGTTGCCTTCCTGGTGCAGCAGGCGCGGCAGCGTCAGCTGCAGGCTCAGCTCGCCTTGCCCCTGGCGGTTGCGAAACAGCAACTCGTTGCGCTGCCAGTCGGCTCCGGGGTGCCAGTGGCTGCTGAGCAGGGCGCCGCCGTTGTAGCCTGCCAGGTCACTGGGCAGGGGCTGCCAGTGGCTGTCGGCCGGGCTGTCGCCGGCAGCCAGCAGCTGTAGACGGGCCTGGCTACGCGCCTGCAACTGCTGCAGGCGCGGGGTATCGAGCAGGTGGCCGGCGATAATGCTGCCCACAGGTCGGGCCGTGCGCCGGGTGTCAGTAATGGGGCTGCTGAGCAGCAGGCTGGGGACGCCCTGCACCAGCGTCAGCTGGGCCAGGCCATGCTCGGGGTTGCCGGCATGTTCCAGGGCACCCAGCTCGCGGCCGCGCTGCAGCAGCGCCAGGCGCAGGGAGGCCAGGCTGCGGGGGCGTTCGGCGCTGATGCTGACCAGTTGTTCCAGAGCAGGTGGAGTCCAGAGTTCGCCGATGACCTGACCCTGCTCGTCGACAAAGAACATAAAGTGAAAGCTCAGCCCCAGCAGTACGTCCGAATGCAGCTGGTGCTGGATAAAGTCACCGTTTTCGCTCTGCATAAAGCGGTAGCTGTCATCCCACCAGGCGTAGCTGCGCAGCATGTTCAGGTAGCCGCCGATCTCGCTGTCCAGATGGTGATGCAGCTGCCGTGCTTCGCGCTCCAGTGCCTGCTGATCCTGGCGGTCGAAGCGCTCCAAGAGGATGCGCTCGGCCAGGCCATAGACGCTCAGCAGGGTCAGCACCAGCAGCGGGACAAACAGCCAGAACAGGCGACGGCGTAGGGGCATGGCGGGTGGTCGGAGATAGCGGAGGACAGGGGCAGTATAGTCGGCTGCGCAGTATCCTCCGGAAATGGCCGCAAGGCTTATGGGGATTGCCTATGGCCCGGATAGCTCAGACCCAGGTGTTGAGCTTCAGCTCCTTGGCGCTCAGGCGCAGAAACTGGTCGCTGGCCTTGACCAGCAGGGCGTGCTCATCCACTGCCAGCTCACGGCTGGGCAGGCCTTCCAGTTCGCTGCGGTAGAGGGTGGTGCAGCCGTCCTGGCGCAGGCGCTGGTAGCGCTTGCTGCGTGCTTCGACGCGCAGGCTGAGCAGGTCGACATAGGCCACCTGGAGCTTTTCGCTCTGTCCGGTTTCCAGGGCACAGCGCTGCAGGGCCGGAGTATGGGTAAAGGGCGAGTCGGACAGCATGATCTGCTGGCACTGGGCCAGATCCGGGCGTGGTTCGCCATTGTGAAACCACTGGCCACGGATGTCGCGGCGCAATTCCAGGCGGCGCTGGCCATGGTTGTCCACCTTGAGCCAGAGGCGACGAAAGCGCCACTGCGGGTCGCAGTCGAGCACATAGCTGGCGACTATGCTGTCGCCGCGCAGGCTCTGCATCAGGTGGCTGCTGGCATGAATGCCGTGTTCGTTGATATGCAGGCGCAGGTTTTCCACGCCGGGGTTGTGCCAGGGTTTCCATACCAGGGTCTGCTGCATCACTGCGCTCCATGCAGGGTAGCGTGGCCGGGAAGCGTGCTGAGTCGCCTTCCCTGGCGCTGCCTAAAACTGATGCGCAGATGATAATTGCCCGCAATTGAACCTGTCTGTCAGCCATTGCCGACAGTTGCGCAGAATTCTGCGCAGGGCTGCGGCTACTTGCGCTGCAGTGAGGGCTGCTCGAAGCGCACGCCGGCCAGGCCGGTATCCATCAGGGCGCGGATATTGCCGTGGTCGCTGCCGTCAGGGGTGGCCAGCACGCTGCGGTAGTGCTCGCCAAAACACAGCAGGGTTTCTTCCAGGCTCAGGCCTTCGAGCAGGGCTAGGCCCAGGGTCTTGCACGAGCCTTCGTTCTGGCCGGCGGCATTGGCTACCTGGCCATTTTGGAAGGCGCTGGGCTGATAGCTGTAGTGCTCTGCGATAAAGGCCAGGGTTTCGCTGAACTGGAAGTGCTCGTTGTGCAGGCGGGCGCGGAAGTTGCTGAGGGCGGTCATCATTTCTTTCCTTTGTCGAAGGCCGCCTGCTGCTCGCTGGAGGCTTCCTTCTGGTATTTGGCTTTCCATTCGGCATAGGGCATGCCGTAGATCTCTTCTCGTGCTTCGTCCGGGCTGATGGCAACCCCCAGATCGTCGGCGGCAGCCTTGAACCATTTGGACAGGCAGTTGCGGCAGAAGCCGGCCAGGTTCATCAGCTCGATGTTCTGCACATCGGGGCGCGAGCGCAGGTGCTGTACCAGGCTGCGAAAGGCGGCGGCTTCGAGTTCCAGACGTTCTTGTTCGGTCATGGCGATGCTCTCGGATGCGGGATCGGAGGTTGGCGGCGATGATAAGAGCATAGGACCGGCTGTCAATTATTTCCCCGGCTGGCTAGGGTCTGTTGCCATTTCATTCGCGGCCGCGCCGGAGCCCGTTTTTGCGCGAGGCAAGGCACGAGGAGCGCGGTTTGGTCATTCCAAATAAGCGACGAGAAACGCTGCATCGCGCAAAAACGGGCCCGGCCCTGTGGGTTGCGCGGGAAATGGCCCCCGCTGTCGTTGCAGGACTTGGCAAGGGAGTGACCATTACCTGCGTCCTGCGCCTAACCGGGGGCCATTTCTCGCAGCAACGCGCCTCGCGATGAAACGGCAACAGACCCTAGGGCAAGCAGCCGGGCATTTTCTCAGCGGTGCCCGGCGAGGGTGATCGACACCGATTCGGCAAAACGCAGGGCGTGGGGTTTGTCCACTTCCACCTCGGCGTAGCGCACGGCCGGATTGGCCATGACCAGGTCGAGGATTTCCTGGGTCAGGCGTTCCAGCAGGGCGAAGCGGTTGCCCTCCACGTGCTGAATGATGGCCTTGGTGATGGTGCGGTAGTTGAGGGCGTGGTCGATATCGTTGTCACGCACGGCTTCTACCGCCGGGTAGAGGATGGTCAGGTTGATCAACACGTCCTGCTTGTTGTTAATCTCCTCTTCTTTGATACCGATAAAGGTGCGCAGGCGCAGGTCCTTGACGCGGATGCGCGCCATTCCGGGTTCCAGTCGCGGCATTACTTGCTCCGTCCGATCAGCTGCAGGAATTCGTGGCGAGTGTTGCAGGATTCGCGGAAGGCTCCAAGCATCACCGAGGAGGTCATCACCGAGTTCTGCTTTTCCACCCCGCGCATCATCATGCACATGTGCTTGGCCTCGATCACCACGGCCACGCCGGCGGCGTTGGTGACCTGTTGCACGGCATCGGCGATCTGCTTGGTCAGGTTTTCCTGGATCTGCAGGCGGCGGGCGAACATGTCGACGATGCGCGCCACCTTGGACAACCCCAGCACCTTGCCGGTGGGGATATAGGCCACATGGGCCTTGCCGATAAAGGGCAGCATATGGTGCTCGCACAGCGAATACAGCTCGATATCGCGGACGATCACCATCTCGTCGTTGTCCGAGTCGAACAACGCGCCATTGACCACCTCTTCCAGGCTCTTGTGGTAGCCATTGCACAGGTACTGCATGGCCTTGGCCGCGCGCTTGGGCGTGTCGAGCAGGCCTTCACGCTCGGGGTTTTCGCCCACGCCAAGAAGGATTTCGCGGTAATGCTCGGGCAACTGTTGGTTCATGATCGATCCTCGCGGGCGCCTCACTTGAGGTGGCGGCCGCCATTGACGGTAAGGGTGGTGCCGGTGACGTAGGGGTTGTCCAGCAGGTAGCGCAAGCTTTGGTAGATCACCTGGGGCCCGGGTTCGATGCCCAGTGCCGATTTGTTCAGGGTTTGCCGGCGGTATTCGGCATCGTCACCGTCGTTGAACAGGATCAGTGCCGGGGCGATGCCATTGACCTTGATCTGTGGAGCGAAGCGCGCGGCAAAGGACAGGGTCAGGCTTTCCAGGCCGGCCTTGCTGGCGCAGTAGGCGGGACGCTTGGCGCTGCCCTTGCGTGTCACGTCGTCGCTGATATGCACGATATCGGCGCTGGCCGAGGCTCGCAGCAGCGGCTCGCAGGCCAGGTTGATCAGATAGGGGGCGAGCATGTGCACGCTGAACAGGGCCTGGAAGGCCGCTGCCTCGCTGCCCTGGGTTTCCGCCAGCCAGTCGGAGGCGTTGTGCACGATGGCGCGCAGGCTGGAGGTATGGCTCAACAACCGCTGGATAAATTCGTTGATCCCCGCTTCGCTGGAAAAGTCCGCCGGCAGGGCCAGGGCGCCACGCTGGCGCAGCTGTTCGATGGCCGGCCGCTCGCGGCGGTAGCTGACGATGACGGGCTGGCCCTCGTCGAGCAGGCGTTCGGCGCAGTACAGGCCGATGCGCTGGCTGGCTCCGGTGATCAGGATGGGGGCGTTGCTGGCGCTCATGGTGGGCTCGCAGGTGGTTAAGGTGGGTTCAGCGAAGCAGTGCCGGGCAACCTGACCAGTAGGGCGCGGCCTCGACTGAACCGGGAATAAAGTTATACCAGGACTTGTATTTGTACAACCATGCTGGCTGTGTGGGTGTTCGGCTGTTGTCGAGTTTTATGGCTATATTGTTGATATTGTAGGTTTTTTTATTTGTCTTGTGTGGCCGGTAAGTTGTTTTTATCGTGTACGTGCATGGTTATTTTGTACAGGTATTGGCTATGAATGCTTGGCAACTGCGTTGGGCGCTGTGCTGGCGGCGCGTGGAGCGGGTGGAGGTCGTGGCGCTGCGCTGTTGTGGTTATGCCGTGCGTCTGGTGATGCGCGGTGGTGCGATGCGCGAGTTGGCGCATCCATCTGGGCGGGCGTTGTGGCCATCGCTGCCGGCGCTCAAGCAGGCGTTGCGTCGTTGTGGTGTGCGTCAGCTGGTGTTGTTGCAGCCGGAATGTCACGACGAGCTCATCGCTCGGCCGGTCATGGTGCAGGCCGACCCGGGGTTGTTGTTGCGTCTGGACTGATCATTTGGGCTGATTGTGGTTCGAGGGAATACCGCAACTGTTGCTGCGGCAACGACGGCTGGCGTCGGGGTGGGGCAGCCATTCCAGATGGGGGCGCAGACGGCAGAACAGACGGTAGCCAAGTTCCAATACGGGGCGTAGTGGGCGCCAGGTCAGGGGCGCGGCCCAGCGCCCCAGTCCAGCCGCGCGCCAGCTCCAGAGGGTGGCATCCAGTCCGGTCAGCCACTGGCCGTCGGCAAAATGCGCATGCAGGCGGGCCTGCATGGCCTGGTGGCTCAGTCCCAGGGCGTCGGCATCGAATGTGGCGGCGCTGATATCCACCAGTTGCAGGTGTTCGGGCGCAGCGCGGCGGCGCAAAAGAGCGATCTCCCGGGCGCAGAGCGGGCAGTCGCCATCGTAATAGAGGGTCAGGGGCCAGGGCGCTTTGCTGTTCATGGTCTAGTCTCTGTATAACTCTTGTAGAAAGTATGCCGGAAAGAGCTGAGTTACAATGCCCGCACAATTTTTGCCGTGAAATCGCCTGCCATGTCCGATCTCGTTGGTGCGTCGTCCCTCGTTTCGAGTGCCCTCAAGCAGGAAGATCTGTTTCCTATCCGTGAGGTTTCCCGCCTGACCGGGGTCAATCCGGTGACCCTGCGTGCCTGGGAGCGACGTTATGGGCTGATCCAGCCGACCCGCACCGACAGCGGCCATCGTCTGTATTCCCAGGCCGATATCGAGGCGGTGCGCAGCATTCTGGCCTGGATCGAGCGCGGTGTGGCGGTGAGCAAGGTCGGCAAGATTCTGGCCAAGAGCACGGCGGTCAAGGCTGCCGGCACGCCGGTCTATGAAGAAGTGAGCGCCAGCGAGTGGGGTGAGTGGCAGGCGCAGTTGCGCCGCGCCATCGCTGCCTTCGACGAGGCGCGGCTGGATCGTTTGTACGGCCAGGTGTTCTCCAGCTACCCGCTGCCGGTGGTGTTTCAGGACATTCTGATGCCACTGTGGCAGGAGCTGTTGCTGCGCCAGGACGAGTACGGTCAGACCAGCGAATGGCTGTTCTTCGACACCTTCCTGCGTGCCCGCACGCTGCAGCGCCTGCAGATCCTGCGCGCCCAGGTCGAAGAGCGGGTGCTGCTGGCGGCCTTGCCAGGTCACTGCCGCGAGCTGGAGTTGCTGGTAGCGGGCCTGCTGCTGGGTAATCATGAAGTCGCGGTCAGCGTGTTGGGCTTGGGGCAGCCGCTGGAAGAGCTGACCCTGGTCTGCGAGAAGATGCAGCCCCAGGCCCTGGTGCTGTTCTCCAACCAGCCGCCCAGTGATGAGCTGCCCAAGGTGCTGGCGCGCCTGGCTCTGGCCCTGGATTGCCCATTGCTGATGGCTGGCGACGGTGCCGACCTGGCCGAGGACAGCCTGAGCGGTTCACCCATTGCCTGCCTGGGCAACGAAGGGCGCCTGATGCAGCGGCGTCTGCAGCAGTTTCTCGCCGGTCATCTGGATACCTGATCTCTTTTCTCTGACCGTTGCACCGTCTGCATGATGGGGCGTACGGCTGTCCGGATTTTGTCGGCAGGTTTGAGATAGTTGTACGGATTGTACAGAAAAAGCTTGCAAGTCGGTGTTCTTGGTTATACAAAATCTATACATGAGTAAGTATTGTATAGCTTTGTTCGCTTAATCAGCCTGAGGACTCGGCAACATGACTCAATACCGCGCACCCCTTCGCGATATGCGTTTCGTTTTTGACGAGGTGCTCGACGCTTATGCCACCTTGCAGTCGCTGCCTGCGCAGCGCGAGTTCGGAGACGACCTCGGTGGCGCCATTCTGGAAGAAGCCGCCAAGCTGGCGGAAAATGTCCTGGCCCCGGTCAACGGCCCCGCTGACAAGCAGGGCTGTCAGTACGACCCGCAGACCCATTCCGTGAAAACGCCGGAAGGCTTTCGTGAGGCCTACAAGCAGTTCGCCGAAGGCGGCTGGACCGCGCTGGCCTGTACCCCGGAGTTCGGCGGTCAGGGCCTGCCCCACGTGCTGAACATGATGGTGGAGGAGATGGTTTGCTCGGCCAATCTGTCGCTGGGCATGTATCCGGGCCTGACCCATGGCGCAATCAACGCGCTCACCGAGCACGGCACCCGCGAGCAGCAGGAACAGTACCTGCCCAAGCTGATCAGTGGCGAATGGACCGGCACCATGTGCCTGACCGAACCCCAGTGCGGCACCGACCTGGGCCTGATTCGTACCCGCGCCGTGCCCCAGGCCGACGGCAGCTATGCCATCAGCGGCACCAAGATCTGGATCACTGGCGGTGAGCAGGATCTGGTCGACAACATCATTCATCTGGTGCTGGCCAAGTTGCCCGATGCACCGGATAGCGTGAAGGGCATCTCCCTGTTTCTGGTGCCCAAGTTTCTGGAAGACGGTACGCGCAACCCGGCGTTCTGTGGCGGCCTGGAACACAAGATGGGGATCAAGGGCTCGGCCACCTGCGTGATGAACTTCGAGGGCGCCAAGGGCTGGCTGATCGGCGAGCCGAACAAGGGTCTCAAGTGCATGTTCACCATGATGAACTCGGCGCGCCTGATGGTTGGCATGCAGGGGCTGGGGATTGCCGAAAGTGCCTATCAGGTGAGCCTGGGCTTTGCCAAGGACCGTCTGCAGAGCCGCTCCCTGGCCGGCCCGAAAGCCGCCGACAAGCCAGCCGATCCGATCATCGTGCATCCCGATGTGCGGCGCATGCTGCTGCGGCAGAAGGTGATGATCGAAGGCTGCCGTGCCCTGGCCTATTTCACCGGTCTGCACCTGGACGTGGCCCACGGCCATGAGGATGCCGAGCTGCGCCAGCAGTCCGATGATCTGGTGCAGCTGCTGACCCCGGTGGTCAAGGCCTTCCTTACCGACGAAGGTTTTACCTGCGCCAACGAGGGCCTGCAGGTGCTGGGTGGTTCCGGTTTCACCGAGGACTGGGGCATCGAGCAGCTGGTGCGTGACTGCCGCATTACCCGTATCTACGAAGGCACCAATGGCATCCAGGCCCTGGACCTGGTCGGGCGCAAGCTGGCCCTGGGCGGTGGGCGCGCGGTGCGCGGCTTCTTCGCCCGGGTCGAGGGCTGGCTCAAGGCCAATCCCGAGGCCCCGCATGTGGCGGCCGTGGGCAAGGCCCTCAAGCAGCTGCAGCAGGCCACGCTGTGGATTGCCACTGAAGGCATGAAGGATCCCGAGCAGGCTGGCGCCGCTTCCACGCCCTATCTGCGTCTGTTTGCCCTGACCACCCTGGCCTGGTTCTGGGCGCAGATGGCCCAGGTGGCCCAGGCCAAACTGGCCGCTGGCAGCATGGAAACCCTGTTCTACGGCGCCAAGCTGAAGTCCGCCGACTTCTATATGGCCCGCGTGCTGACCGAAACCGATGGCCTGCTGGCCGAGGTGCAGGCTGGCAAGGCGACCCTGATGGCCTTTTCCGAGGATGAGTTCGCAGCCTGACAAGGGCTGCGCAACGACTGCGCAATCCGATAGCCACCCTTCTTCCGCTCTTTTTCGGCTATCGGATTTTTTTATCCCTTATGCGGTCATTGCGACTGCATGCTCGACCCGCATCCTGCGGGTCTTTTTTTGCCCGCGGGCTCCGGCGCGGCCGCGAATGAAATGGCAACAGCCCCTCGGGCTGCCCAGGCGCGCCGGTCGTGCGTTATGCCCACTTATCAGCCTGCTGGATACAGCTACAGCCAGCATGGCTTGCGCGTTAGTCTGCGCACATAACGATAAAAAGCCATGAGCCGCCATGAACGCTTGCGCGTTACCCCCGCTCCAGGTGCCCTCCAGCTGTCTGCGTCTGCCGGCGCGGCATCTGCCCAGAGACGCGTTGCGCCAGCTGTTGCTGGCGCGCCGTTGCCGGTTGCGCCTGCTGGCGGCACCGGCCGGGTTTGGCAAGACGGTGCTGCTGGCCGAGTGCGCCCGGGCCTGCCCTGCGGACCATGGGCTGTTGTGGCTGGATCTGCAGGGGCAGGACCTGGCACCGGCCGAATTCTGTGCGCGGCTGGCCCGGGCCCTGGGCTATGGCGAGCTGGATGAAGCCCAGTTGCTGCAGCGCCTGGCCGCTGACGAGCGGCCGCTGTGGCTGATCCTCGATGACTTTCCGCGTAGCCCCGATGTCGCCTTCGATGCCTGCCTGGAGCGCCTGCTGCGGGCCTCGCCGGTCAGCCATCAATGGTGGCTGGCTGGCCGTCGGCGGCCGGCCTGCAACCTGCCGCGCCTGTTGCTCGACGGCGAATTGCTGGAGCTGGGCATTGCCGAGTTGAGCTATACCCGGGATGAACTGGCCGCCTGGCTGGCCCAGGAGGCGACCGCGGCGGGCGACCTGCAGGAACTCCTGCAGCAGACCGAGGGCTGGATTGCCGCGGTGCGACTGCTCGGCCTGGGCGCGCAGCAGGCACCCTGTCACACCGGGGCGTCACGCACGCTGCTGGCCGATTATTTGCAGCATGAGGTGCTCGCCGCCTTGCCCGCCGAGTTGCATCAGGCGCTGTGCCGTCTGGCCCATATCCCCCGTTTCAATGCCGCTCTCTGCGAGCACCTGCTGGGCGTCGGTGAGGGCGCTGTCTGGTTGCAGGCCCTGCGCGAGCGCGGCCTGTTTCTCCAGCCCCAGGCCGAAGCCGGCTGGTATAGCCTGTTCGCCCCGCTGGCCGGGCTGCTGCGCGAGCTGCACAGCCCGCCCGCGGTGTGTCGCCTGCACCTGCAGGCCAGCCAGTGGTTTGCCGCCCAGGGTGATGTGCCGGCGGCCCTGGAGCATGCGCTGCACGCACAGCAGCCGGAAGTGGCGGCCAGCTTTCTGGAACGCTATGCCGAGGAGCAGTTGCTGCAGGGCCAGGATCTGCAGCAGCTGTTGCGCTGGTGCGAGCAGCTGCCGGCCAGCCTGCTGGGCAGCACCCCGCGCCTGATCCTGCTTAACGCCTGGGTGCTTTTGCTGGTCGGGCGGCTGGATGAAGCGCGGCGCTGTGTCGATCAGCTGCACAGGTTTCAGCCGCGCAGCGATGGGGCGCGCAGCCGCGAGCTGTTTGCCCAGTGGCAGGCCATCCAGGGGATCGCCGCCTATGGGCGGGGCTGTGCCCTGGACTGTCGCGAGCACCTGCAGGACGCCCTGGCCGGCTTGCCGGACGAGGCCTGGGCGCAGGCTCTGCTGTGCCGCTCGGTGCTGACCCAGGCGGCGATTGGCGAAGGGCAGCTGGGCCAGGCCCAGCAGCTCAGCAGCGAGGCCCTGAAACTGGCCCGCCAGCAGGGCAATCCGGTGTTCGAGGCGTTGCTGGAGCTTGACCACGGTCTGCTGCTGGAGGCCCGCGGCGAGTTTGTCCGGGCCGAGGCGCTGTTGCGGCGAGTTCGCGACCAGACCGATGCCGCCTTACTGCAGCAGACCCTGGTCTATGCCCGCCTGCAGTTGCGCCTGGGGCGCCTGGCTCAGCGCCAGGGGCGCGCCATCGAAGCCGAGGAACTGCTGCGCGAAGGCTTGCAGCTGGCCTGTGGCAACCAGGACCCCGGGGCCTTCCATGGCTACCTGGGCCTGGCCGAACTGGCCGCCGGTCGGTGCGATCTGCCCCAGGCCTTTGGCTGGCTGGCCGAGGGTGAGCGGCAGATGCAGCGCCAGCGAGTGGCCGAAACCCTGTACCGCGGGGTTTTGCTCCTGGCCAGCAGTGACCTGGGCCTGCGCCAGGGGCATGGCGAGCGCTCGCGGGAGGCTGCGACCCGGGTGCTGGCCTACGCCCGGCGGGTGCGGCAACTGCTGCCGCCGCCCAACTGCCCGGAGATGTTGTTGCGCTTTCGGGCCCTGTTGCTGCGCCTGGATCTGCAGCAGGGCGAGGACGTGCGCGAGCCCTTGCAGCAGCTGCTCCAGCAGGTGCGCGAGCAGGGGCGTCAGGCCCTGCTCTGCGACCTGTTGCAACTGCAGGCCCTGGCCTGCGCCAGCCAGGGCGATGGTGCCGCCGCGACGCAGGCGCGCCAGGCGGCGCAGGAGCTGGCGTGCCAGCTCAACTATCGCTGTGCCTGGTTTGCCGAGGACCAGAGTGCGGCCGAGCCTGAGCACAAACTGGCGGCCGAGAGGTTGCAGCTGAGCCAGCGCGAACTGGCGGTATTGGGGCTCATCGCCCAGGGCCTGTCCAACCAGGAAGTGGCCGAACGGCTGTTTATCTCCCTGCATACGGTCAAGACCCATGCCCGTCGCATCAACGGCAAGCTGGGGGTGGCGCGGCGCACCCAGGCGGTGGCCCAGGCCAAGGCGCTGGGGCTTCTTTAGCTATCTACCTGGGGCCGGAGATGATGGCGCTATTGGTAACGGTCGTCAGGTGTAGGGTGCGCTGTGCGCACCACCTTTGGCAGCGCAATAGCGGTGCGCACGGCGCACCCTACAGATCCAGTCCAGCTTAAGTTCAGTGGAGCTGACCGAACGCAGCACGCTATCGGGACACATCCCTTCTTTGGCCTTAATGCAGCGCCGGGCTGTCGCTTAACTGCTGCAGTCGTTGGCTCAGCTGCAGGCGCTGGGCCGGGTCTTCGCAGAGCAGCAGGGCGCGTTGCAGGTCGTAGCGTTCGCCCAGGGGGCAATCCAGTTGCTGGTAGAGATCGGCCCGGGCCAGGTGGTCGTGCAGTTCGGCCGGGCCCAGTTGCAGCACCCGTTCGGCATCCTTGAGCGCCGCCAGGGGCTCGTCGACCTGTCGATGCAGCTCGCGCAGGTTGCGCGACAGGCGCTGCAGCATGCTGCGGGCGTCGCAGGCCTGCAGATGGTTGGCGCTGAGCTGGGCCGTGCGGCCCTGATAGCGCTGCAGCAGCTCGCGGCAATCCTGGGCGTACAGGCGCCGCCCGCTGCAGGGGTCGAGCTGGTGGTCGGCGCCCGGCACGCGCAGCAGAAAACGCCCGGGAAAGTTCACCCCCTGCAGGGCGATGTCCAGGCGCCGGGCCAGTTCCAGGGCGATCAGGGCCAGGCTCAAGGGCTGGCCGCGACGCCGTTGCAGCACCTGATGCAGCAGGGCGGCCCGCGGGTGCAGGGGCAGGCTGTCGTCCTCATGGAAATCCAGCCGGCCGAGACTGCGCAGCAGCGCCTGGGCCTGCTCCGTGGCGGGTAGCCCGGCCAGGTCGGCCCGCACCTGCCGTAGCAGGCTGTCCAGTTCGGCCAGGGCCTGTGTCGGTTGCAGCTGCGGGTCATGTTCGGCTGCCACCCACAGGGCCGCCTCGAACAGTGCGGGCGGCTGTCGCTCAAGGCAGGCAAGGCAGGCGGTGCGTGGCGTCATCGGAAACTCCCTAGGGTCTGTTGTAGCCAAGCGCGGGGCTGTCGTCCAGCGCCGACCACTGGCGGCATGCTCGCGCGTGCCTTGCCTATACTCAGAAGCAAATCAGTACGGGAGCCACAGCATGTTCGCCATGATGGAAACCACCCGGCTGGAGTCCCTGCACTTCGCCCAGGATCCGCAGACCGGCTTGCGCGCCATTATCGCCATCCACAACAGCC